>ENA-OSET01004994-OSET01004994.1-sediment-metagenome-genome-assembly--contig:-NODE-4994-length-11438-cov-3.427427_pt1 | contig 11438 bp, 8 predicted proteins | sample MGYA00237882_ERZ534229 | MGnify/ENA primary metagenome ERZ534229 (study PRJEB26408, sample SAMN06266212) | sediment metagenome | isolation source: Hudson Canyon methane seep mesocosm | place: USA:Hudson...
GGCTTTTGGGCTGCGTGCAACAATACAGCCGTCATTGTTACTCGCGATGACCACCGCTTGATTTCTTAGCTCCGGTCGAAAGATCGCTTCACAAGAAGCGAAACAGGCGTTGCAATCAACTAGGGCTAGCATGAGAAGTCAAAATTATGTTGAGGCGTAATGCAGTACGTGACCACGCCTTCACATACTACGTCCAAGTCTTCAGGTAGAGGAATAGGGGCTAATCGCTTATTTGCTGGCCGTAATAGTTTATTTTTAAGATCCAATATTTTTACGGTCAGTTCACCACCAATAGACGCCACAATAGTGCTGTTATGCTCGGGGGCTATTGCGCGGTCAATGACGAGTAGGGAGCCATTAATAATCCCGCGTTCAATCATTGAATCTCCTTGTCCTCGTCCCAGAAACGTGGCTGAAGGATGCTTGATCAGTAGTTCATTCAAACTAGGTAAGGCTTCTGCATAGTCATCTGCAGGCGAAGGAAAACCGCATGATAGCCGACACTGAAGCACTCGTAATATATCAACTTCAGCGTTGACTTTAGCGTGTAAAATACAAATAGGGGAAACGTTCATAATTATCATTTACTGTATGTATGAACAGTAAATGATAATGGTAAGTTAGTATTTTTTCAAATGCTTGATTGAGCGCTAGCCACACTTACTTAAAATTGCAGCGTATTATTTGCTACTAGAAGTGGTAATGTCGCTTGTGATAACACGGATAACCCGTTGTAGGCGTTTCGTTGTTTTATTGTATTGCCATTACATGGCTTCAAATGGGTCAATAAAGGCCCAGTCTGTGTTCATCACCGCTTGCCAGCAATTGCTGCCAGCATGCGCGCTATTATCATGAAATGCTTTGGGGTTGTTCAATTTCACAATAGTACCTACGTGGTCTCCGAGTACTTTACTGCTAACAATGTCACCATCAATCCGAAAATTTAAGCCTGAAGTGTCTGATGTACTTTGTGCTTTGATTGTTCTGAGCATCATCATAGGCTTAAAAATATTTATTTTGGCTGCCTGCAAAGTAAGTTTCATCGCGGGAGCATTAAAAGAAACAAAAGGAACGCCTTCCCAAACGGCACAAACCTGCGCTAATCCACCGCCTAATGAGTGACCCGTGACGGATACTTTTCGTCCTTTAGCCATCGTTTTAGCGACCTTGACCATTTCCCTAGCAGAAGAACACTGGTTCGGCAGAATATGAACACCAATTTTTATATCTGCACCGATATCGGAAATAAACTTACCGACCTGACCAGGGTTGGTTCCACAGCAGCCCACCACTACGTCTGTATCACTTTGCCAAATACCGCCTTGAAAGCCATCACCAAAGAGCGTGCCATTTTCCCAAGTTTGTACTTGCCAGTTATCTACCATGTGCCCCGGTGGTTCAGCGTAATATTGTCGAGTACTTTGGTGATATGAGGCGCAGGCAATTTTTGCGTAATCCAAACAGGTTGCCATGGTAATTTCCTTATTTATTGTTAGTGTGTTGATAGAGAGTAAGTCTATTTAATTTGAGTTTTTTATGCATGATCTGGTTAATAGTTTAGAGTCTGTTGGATGAATTTTCAGATAACTCGTATATATTTTAGGGGGATTGTGCGATAAATGCTGAATCTTTGGTCATTCAAAGTCTACAATGACCGAACTACTATTTTACTAAGGAAAGAAAATATGTCTCGCGCTACGATTTCAACAGGAAGTTTTTCTTTAAATGATGAGCGTCATAAGCAACACAATTCCGAAAGCGCTAGTGAGAGGGACGATTGTCATATTGCGATTCTTGCTGACTTTAGTGGTAGGAATCATCGTCAGCTTAATGATGTTACTACGATAAAAGATAGAAAAGTTATCGAGGTTGATAGAGATAATTTTGATGAAGTTTTTACTCAGTTGGATGTGCAATGCCATTTGCCTTTGGCAGATGAACCAATGTGCTTTACAGAGCTAGACGATATGCATCCAGATTTTATTTATGAGCATGTTCCTCTTTTTAATCAGTTTAAAGTGTTAAAGAAAAAACTAAAAAATTCCTCAACTTTTGCATCAGCAGCTGAAGAAATTTATCAGTGGCATGCTTCATCAATAAAGGCGGAATCGGTTTCAGAGACTAGTAATGACCGTGATATAAATCATCAAGGATCGTTGCTGGATAGTGTTTTATCTGGCGGGACCACGTCAGTATCAAGCTCGCAATCTAATTTACAAGCTTTAGTGAGGGATATTGTTGCGCCATATGTTACAGCTAAACCAGACCCCCAACAAAAAGAGCTTATGCAAAGTGTGGATCATGCCACGAGCAGTTTGTTGCGAACGATTATGCATCACCCTTTGTTTCAACAATTAGAGTCAGCATGGCGTAGTTTGTATTTATTGGTGCGACGAATTGAAACGAATAAAAACTTAAAAATCTTTATTATTGATATTAGCGAGCAAGAAATTATTGATGACGCAGTACAAGCGGATCATTTCGAGCAGAGCCAGTTATATCAACTACTACATGATAAGCGATCCGCTGTTGGCGCTAAGCCGTTTAGCTTGGTCATGGTTGATGCGATATTTGGTGAGGCAGAGGAAGGTATTAATGCATTAAATACCTTAGGCGAAACGATTTCATCAATGAAGGCGTCATTAATTACGGGGGGCTCACCACAGTTAGCGGGTTGTGAGAATCTAGGCTTAACACCGGATAAAGATGACTGGATATTTTCACCGAAGACTGAACTTTATGAATCGTGGATACAGCTCAGAAAAACAGCGTGTGCTAGCCATATTGCATTGGTTGCACCACGTTATTTAACGCGTATGCCCTATGGTAAAAAAACATCGCCGATCGATAGTTTCTCGTATGAAGAGCTGCCAGATGAAGGTAAGCATGCGTATTATCTTTGGAGTAATGGTGCTTGGTTAGTGACATTATTGATTGCGCAAAACTATGCTGTGTCCGGTGCGAAGTATATTGATCAGGTTCAGGAAATCGAGAAGCTGCCACTACACGTGTTTGAAGGCGAAGATGGATCGAATGTGACGCCTTGTGCAGAAATTAATATGTATGATTCAGCTGCAAGCGCATTACGCGATGCTGGACTCATGACTATCAGGTCCATACTGAATAGTGATCGTGTGGTCGTACCAGAGTTGGTCTCAATTTCGTCTATTAATACACGCCTAATGCCAGTGTAATAAGCGCCGCGAGGGTTTAAGCGAGCAGCCAGTTTAAACCCACGGCGATTGAGCATGCCGTGACGCTAATTATGGTGACAATCTTTGTGAGCGTTAACGTATTTTTTGCGTGAAAGTCATGATTAAATTCATCAACGGATTGGTAGCGGTGTTTACTTTCAAGCGCTAAAGCTTTTTTAAGTACTTTCCATTGGTGCTTTGATAATATTTCTATGGGGGATGGTTCCATTTTATTTTGTAGTGCCTGGTCAGCAGGCACTTTGTTATAGGGATGTGCGCCCGTGAGGGTGATGTAAAATACGCAGGCTAAAGCGTAAACATCATCACTAAAGTGTGGTGTTTGTTTTTTAATCATTTCCAAACTTGCGTATTCCAAGGTAATCGCACCTAGATTACCTGCATCAAATCGTGGTTGATTCACATCATTGTCGGAACAAATTCTTGAAATGCCAAAATCAAGGATTTTGGCTTCTTGCCCATAAGTGATAAATACATTCATTGGCTTAAAGTCTGAGTGTATTAATTTGTGTTTGTGAGCGCATGATAGGCCAGCACATAGATCATTAAAAATTGATATGGAATCAGTTAGCGGCATCCCTTTTGGGAAGTGATGTTTGATTAATTTATCTAGAGGGTTACCTCTTAATAGCTCCATCGTCATGTAAAGCGTATTCCCATCACGGTCAAAATCGTACACAGTGACGATGTTAGGGTGTGATAGTGTTTGTGATTTAACCGCTTCTTGCTGCAGTGCGATGAAAGCATCGGGGTGATCCTTAAAATCATCATTTAATACTTTTGTTGCAACAAAAGGGTAAGGGTCTTCAGCTTCAACTCTGCGCAAGTCTTTTGTGAGATAAACGACGCCCATCCCGCCAAACCCTAAGACGCTCTCCAAAACAAATCGCTTATTAAGTAGAGTACCTTTACCTTGTATGGCTTTTTCAAAAAGTTCTCTGGCGGCTAAAATACCGACACTGTTAGAGTGGTTGGTATTATCGAAGACTGTGAATGAATTATTTGTTTGTTCGGTACTCGATTTTGTATTAAAAGCGACGACCGAACTCTTGCTGGGAGGGTTTTCTTTTCTAGCGGGTGCTTGCGGCTTGCTAGGCTCTTCATCTTTTTCGTCCTGTTCGCTGCTATTAAGTAAGCTTACAGCCCAAGATTCATCTACGTGCTCTGATGCTTTGCGTTGGGTAACTCGGAATATTTCTGTTCTTTCCGATAAAATTCGTGTTTGACCATCAAAGTGTCTAACTTGTGCTTTTTCTTTTACACGTACTGCTGACATGATTCATCCCTGACGTATGTCTTTATGCTGAAATTCTTGACTGACGACTAACCTCTATGTTTTGTCTTAAACAGCCAATATAATTAAGCAAAAATAAACAGGGTGAGCTGGTTTAAATCGCGCTTAATATAATTTTTATAAGGTATTCTGATCGAATTTTTAGGAGAGTAAGTAGGGGTATTAAAACAAAAACTATGTTTAATTCACCATCAAGGCAGCTCTTGTAGTGAGCTGTTATGACTTTAACGCATCCGTGTTATTGTTTTGGTATCGATATAATCCTGATGAGCGAGATTTTATGTGGAAGGGGTGGAGCGGTCAATAGTCAATCTCCTACAAGACTGTACAAACTTCACTTTTTTGGAAAAGCTATATCCTAAAGAAATAACAAAAAAGTAATTATTAAGCCTCCCATTCTTTGCTTTTGGGGGGACGTCCTCGTTTTAGAGGGCGAACAGGACGATCTACCAAGCTTTGAATCCTGCTTTTAAATAAGTCTCCACCCAAGACTAATTCAAGATTTAGTGTGTCATTGATGTGGTTTTTTGTGCCTGGGTCTATTTCATACTGAAATAGGTCTCGGTATTGAGCTTGGCATTTTTCTACGTCTTCACCTAATTGGCTAAACATAGCATGTTCAGTAATGAGACTGCTCTCGAGACCCTGAGCGTGGTTCAAATAGCTAGACCATTCATGTTTATCTACGGATTCTGCCAGACCCATATCAACCGCTAAAGATTCGATATATCGATAGCAAGTAAGTAAATAACCTTCTGAGTCGATGAGACTCGATTTGTATCGACCTTCCCATAAGGTACCGCTGCGGTGGTAACGATGGTTTATGTATTGAACATATCGCCGCCCTAATGATTGCATCATTTGCGATATGCCGCCTTGAATTCTTGGGGTGGCGAGAATATGAATTTCTGTTTCAAGTAGGCAATATGCATGAACTTCACACTGGTATTGGCGTGCGGCTTTTTCTAAACAATCTAAAAAGTAACCGTAATCCTTTTCGTCAAAAAAGCAAGGAAGGCGGTTGTGGCCACGCTGCATAATATATTGCGGGTGATCTTTTAGATTAAACCTAGGTTTTCGAGCCATAAAGATGCGTTACTTGTTAGTGGTACTTATTTTTATAGGCTTACTTGGTACAAACAACGATAGTATCGGTGTTGTACAAAGTAAGCCTGCATTGATTTATTAATTAATATGCTTAGATGTTAACTAATTTCATAGATAAATGTGTCTTGATCGCTCACGCTGACATGAATTTTTTCTATGATTTCACCTTCAGCCATCCGATTTAAACATTCAGATGCAAGTTCTGGTAATAATGTACGATTCAAAATTGATTCGATGTTTCGAGCACCCGTATCAACTTCTTGGCTGCGAGCAATGATATGCAGCAATACATCTTCATGATAGCTGAATTCGCCGTTATAGTGCTCTTGAACACGTTTAGCAATACGGTTCATATTGATCTTACAGATTTTTAGCAAGTTCTCATCATCAAGCGGGTAATACGTGATGACATTGGTACGCCCTAGGAATGCCGGTTTGAATGATTTTAATAGTTCATGACGCATACTTTCCAGCAATAAATCCGGGTCAGGCTTTTCTTCTTCCTGAGCACAGATCGCACTGATGGCGTCACTACCTGCATTAGATGTCATGATAATAACGGTATTTTTAAAATCTATATCACGCCCTTCACCATCTTTAATTGTGCCTTTGTCGAAGAGATTATAGAAAACATCCTGCACGCCAGGGTGGGCTTTTTCCATTTCATCTAACAAAATTACAGAATAAGGTTTACGGCGCGCGGCTTCAGTTAAAACACCACCTTCACCAAAACCAACATAGCCAGGAGGAGAACCTAAAAGCATTGAAACCTTATGTTCTTCTTTAAATTCAGACATATTGATGACGGTCATATTTTGTTCACCACCAAAGAGTTTATCAGCCAAAGCGAGTGCAGTTTCTGTTTTACCCACCCCACTTGTACCGACCATCATAAATACGCCGATTGGCTTACGAGGATCTGTTAAGCCAGCTCTTGAGGTGCGAATTGCTTGCGCAATGGCTTCCAGCGCATGTGACTGTCCAATGACACGTTCTTCGAGATGATCTTTTAACTTTAGAATAGAGTTAATTTCATCGCCGACCATCTTACCGACGGGGATGCCTGTCCAATTAGCAACAACATCTGCGACGGCTTGGCCATCAACATGGGGTTGCATTAGCGGAGCATCTTTTTGAACGCCGGCAAGTGCTTCGTCTAAAGACTTAAGTTTTTCTTGGTGGCCCGCTAGCTCTTCCTCTGATAGTCGGGTGTCGTCTTCAGCACTTTTTTCAGTCTGCGTACCAACACCCGCAAAGTAATCGGCTTCGATGACATCACGAATCGCTCTAATCTGTTCGATAATTGTTTTTTCTTGTTCAAATTGAGCTTCTTGAATCGCTAATTCTTGTAAAGCTTCTGCTTTTTCGGCTTCCGCTTCTTCAATTTGTTCACCGCAGGTGCCTGTTGAAGCATTTTCTTGGTTGAGCATCGACAGGTTGGTTTCAAGTTGTTGAATTCGGCGTTTTGTATCCTCAATAATCGACGGCGTAGCGCTTAAACTAAGTGCTACGCGTGCAGATGCCGTATCGAGTAAACTAACAGATTTGTCTGGAAGTTGACGACCGGGAATGTAGCGTGCGGAGAGCTTAACTGCTTGAACGATCGCATCATCTGCAATTCTTACTTTATGATGATTTTGGAGTGATTTTGAAATGCCTCGCATCATATCTATTGCAACGGACTCGGACGGCTCTTCTACTTTGACGACTTGGAATCGTCGAGTTAAAGCGGGATCTCTTTCGAAATATTTTTTGTATTCTGCCCATGTGGTCGCAGCGATGGTGCGTAGTTCACCTCGGGCAAGTGCTGGTTTGAGTAAGTTAGCCGCATCGCCTTGACCTTCTTTTCCACCGGCTCCAATCAACGTGTGAGCTTCATCAATAAACATCACAATAGGGGCTGGTGATGCTTTAACTTCTTCAATAACGGATTTTAATCTATTTTCAAATTCGCCTTTTACACTTGCTCCAGCTTGTAATAAACCTAGGTCTAGCGACAAAATAGCGACGCCTTTGAGTGGCGTGGGGACGTCGTCATCGGCGATACGTAAAGCTAAACCTTCAACAACTGCCGTTTTACCAACGCCGGCTTCACCTGTAAAAATAGGGTTGTTTTGGCGACGTCGGGTAAGTATATCGATACATTGTCTTATCTCAGAATCTCGTCCGAGCACTGGGTCGATTTCTTTATTTTTAGCCCGTTCAGTTAAATTGATCGTATATTTTGATAAAGCTGTTCCACCTGCGGCACCAGGAGCAGCAGCTTCACCTTGTACTGCAGTAGAGCGTGACTCATGCCGTGACTCTGTTGTGGTGCCAAAAGCACTTTGAACGGTTGCACGAATATCATTTTCTGGGATTTTCCCTAGGCTAGGTGATGATTCGATTAGTTGTCGTCTTAACGCTTCATCATTTAGCATCGCAGCCAGCAAATGCCCTGAGCTTATGCTGTTATGGGACATATCGATCGAGGCAATCATCCAGGCGTATTTCGTTGAATCCTGCAATGTTTGAGATAATGACGGTGTACGGGTATTACCCGACTTAAGTTTATTGAGTGCGCTATTTAATTCAGACAATACTTTACCGACATTAAGGCCGAAGTGACTCATTACTTTTTCTGCGTCAGTATCGGATTTTTCTAGAATTTTCTGCAGCCAGTGTTCAATTTCAATATTGTAGTGTCCCTTACTGAGACACAGCCCAGCAGCATTATCCAATGCTTCTTTAAGCGTTGGGTTCATCCTATCTACAAGTGCTTTTAAATTTACGTTGAACATGGTTTTTATCCTACCTGTTTCTGTGCATTAGCTAATCGATGCATTCCGTGTTTTGATATACTGACTTTAATAATATCGTTAGATTCGTTTTTATTCTTTGGTCGACCTTGTAATCTTGAATTCCATCCTAATTGCGGTTTTTTTCCAACCTCCAAACAGGCGGGATGTAATTTATTCTTTTGAATGTTTAAGGTTAGATCAAAATCCAGCTCTGTACCTACCTTAAATTTTATTAATTCATAAAGCGTATTTAATTTTTCTGAGCCGGGAGAAAATGTCATGAATTGTTCGTATTCAATTTCGACTATTTCAACTTCAAATCTATTTTGGGCACTCCAGCAACGAGCTCCTAAAAGTGAGCTAACACCTAAGGTATTATTCATGCCATTTGATTTTCTGTCTGCCAGTCGAGTTCTAACATCCGCTGGCATACGTTCCCATTGGCCTTTGAACTCATTAATACGGACAGATAAACCAAAATGATGGTTAATCGCTTGTTTCAGTATCGATGCGCTACAGATACGAGTAGAGCCAAAACCAGCATAGTTTAACCAGGCACCTTCAGGTTTATTAAAGGATGTGTTGTGCTCACCCGATAAACCTATTAGCCCTTTTAATATCGCTTGATGGTGGTTAATTTTATATTTTGAAACTATATCATCTTTGCTCGGATGCTGGAGCCAAGGGCGATGTTTTTGCCATGCTTTATAAAATAATGAAAGGCTTCTGTGATTAAAAATATCAATGAAGTCTCTTAACGCGTAATCATTATTTCGAATTCTTTGAATAATTAACTCGGAGTAATGAAAAGGGAGGGTGCCTGTACTGCCATTGAGCCCCCAGAAATTTACTTCTAACTCACTTTGTATCTGTTCTTTAGAAGTACTTTTGCTCTTTGTGTTTTGTTTGCTTGGTTTAGTGACGCGTTGAATCGACTTAACCGGGGCTGGTTCAAAATTAAGCTGCGGATTCGTTTTGAATTTAATCGCTTCACGATTAACGGGCGTAAAGTCGCCTACTTCGTTCGAAGCATTTGTTTCATTTTCGAGCAGCTTAACTAACTGGAAAAAATCGAATCGCCAAGGTGAAGATTCAATTTTTTGCGTTAGAGGACTGATTTTTCGCCGATTCGGGGTGGCCAAATTTTATATGCCTCTACTCGGCCTTTTATTTTTACAATCAAGCGAGTGAATGAGTTAATTGAGCAGTACATTGCAAAAAAACGATGAAGTACTGATGAAAATAAATAAACGCTACTACCCGCCAAAAGTGAGTCATCGAACAGTACTTCTATTTCGGTCCCGCGGCAAATAGAGGTTCTTCCGTGTAGCGTAATAGGGGCTGTAATAGAGCGAGTTTGTATGTGTTGTATCGAATTGATTAATGCTCTGCTGGCAGCTGTGTCAGTATAATCATATAAGGAGAGTATCTCTTTTAATTTTTCGGCAGCATTTTCACCATCCAATGATAAGTGGTTCAAAGATAAGTGAGAAATTAATCGCCAGCGCGCACCGTTTCCTTGTGGTGGTCTAATCGTGCTGGTGACACGAGTAAGGGTGTCAATGCTTTTAAGCATGATGCCTAAATCAACAAACTTGAAGTGTGGCTGACCGTTACCAAAAGGAAGCTTTTCAGGTGTGTTTCGGTTAAAACATAGTGTTTGAACAGAAATGGTTTCATCAGTTGCTTCGGCTACCTTGAAGTTAAGGTCGACTAAGGATAGATCAATTTCTGACCCTGGTTCGTTACCAAATTCGCCATCGTTGGTAATTCGTCGTTCACTATGCCAAAAGCGTTGTTCATTTCGTTGAATATCGCTGTGATTTAGACCATAAAAAGGTTTGTATTCAATTTTATTACCCGTACCACTGAGTCCAATTACTTTATCAATTGAGTACACTTCATAGTGTTCTGGGTAACGAACGTCAGGGATAACCTTATAGTCCGAGTGCTCATGCTCAAGGCTAATCGGTTCTGCCCGATGTGGGAATAAATTGATCACTGGTGTGCAGTTTAATGCAAAGTACTCACTGCTTAGGTGTCGTTCTAATTCTTGATTACCATTTTTTGTATAGATGTAAAGATCAATCTTGTTGGTATCTTGTGGTAACCATTTCTTTATGTCACAGAGGTCAAAAAACATGAATTTTTCAGGGAAACTCATGAACTCTGTGAGCAAGCGATAGCCAATAAATGAATGTGGTGGGTAGGGTAATAAACCTTCGTTCTCTTCGAACCCAACTGCTTTTAGCCGTGTTGGCTTTACGAGTTTATAAGGTGCTTGGGTGTTTTTATCGCCTTTTGTTTGTGATGAATTAGCGGTGACCACGATCTGTTCGGCTTGATTAAGTAATAACTCATAGAGAGGGTATATATGCTGAGCCTGTCCTTTTAAGTGAAAGCGCAGATCCTCAAGGTTGAGATCACTGAAATTTACATCAGTTGAAAATGTTTCAAGTTGAAGGTGGATGACGCCTTCGGCATTTTGTATATCATTGACGCCTGGTGTTACAAAGGGGCGCTCTTGTAAGCTTGCTTTGCTAACTTTAATTGGTACAAGCTGGCTATCAAAGGCTGTTTGAAATTGACAGCTTTTACCGTGGAATGATTCACTTTCAATCAGGCTTGATTTAGGCACATTCATGGCGGCATCAAGATCCGCTTCTGGTTGAAATTGAGTGATTGCCATTGACGGAATAGGACGTAAATAATGCGGGTAAAGGTTTGACAGTAAGGCATCCGAATAACTTGGAAAGTCATCTTCAAGCTTCTTTTGAATACGTGCATTTAAATAAGCAACGCTTTCTAATAATCTAGAAACATGAGGATCTTCAACAACATCACCACTAATGCGTAATCGACCAGCAATTTTGGGGTGTGAGTTAGCAAACTCAGCACCTGATTGTCTGAGAAACGCTAATTCTTTTTCATAAAGCTGCAATAACTCATCTGACATTAGTGAACCTCGCCAATTTGAACAATATTGGTAATGGGTTCTAATGAAGAATCAAATACAATCTCTTCTGGCGCAGGGTCTGCATACAT
>ENA-OSET01004997-OSET01004997.1-sediment-metagenome-genome-assembly--contig:-NODE-4997-length-11432-cov-12.183003_pt1 | contig 11432 bp, 6 predicted proteins | sample MGYA00237882_ERZ534229 | MGnify/ENA primary metagenome ERZ534229 (study PRJEB26408, sample SAMN06266212) | sediment metagenome | isolation source: Hudson Canyon methane seep mesocosm | place...
ATGGCAAATATGATCTCGCTACGCCCTGATTTTTCGAAGCTAGATAAAGTTTTTGCCAGTCACTTGCATACTGACCATGTGGGTGATTTTATGGCGCTTCATATAGGAAGCTGGTTATCCGGGCGTTATTCACCGCTTCATATTTATGGACCGAGTGGAGCAACGCCTGAAATGGGAACCAAGGCGTTTGTTGAAGGTATGAAAAAAGGCTATGCATGGGATATTACAGGTCGTAGTGGTGCTTTACCCGATGCGGGTGGTCAAATTATTGTGCATGAGTTCGACTTTAAAAAAGTTAACGAAGTTATATATCAGGAAAATGGCGTGACCATACGCTCTTGGCCTGCTATTCACGTTTTGGATGGTCCGGTTAGTTTTTCTTTAGAGTGGAAAGGACTTAAATATGTGTTTGGCGGTGATACTTATCCTAACAAGTGGTATATCAAACATGCTGCAGGTGCGGATGTTGCTTCACATGAGGCTTTTTTACCTCCGAAGGCACTGGCCAACTATTTTGGTTGGGACTTAAATCAAGCAACATTTGTATCTACAAGGATTCATTCTGAACCACAAGCCTTTGGTAAAGTGATGGCTGCTGTTAAACCAAGACTGGCAGTGGGGTATCACTCGGTACAATCTCCTGAAAATAATGCTGCCATTATGGACGGTGGTCGTAAGACGTATGATGGCCCACTGGCTTTGGCTCGTGATTTAATGGTGATTAATGTTACTAAAGATGACATCAAAGTGCGTATGGCAATTGTTGATGAATATGTATTACCACCTAATGTGAGTAAAGAATATGTTGCAGCCGATCGCTCCGATAAGAAGACGACATCAGACTATATTATGGGTGGTAAATGGGATGGCTATACCCCTCCACCGATGCCGAAGAAATAGAAAGAACGTATTTTTCTTTATGACATGAGAAATGTGCCTGTATTTACCAGGCACATTTCTTTTTATTTTTTGATTAACTCTAGGTGCTTAAGTAGTGAGAGATAAAAGCAAAGTATTAACATTTAATCGATCCAACTTCCTCAGCAACGTCCATTTATATTTTGTACCAACTTTTTTTCTACTTTTGCTATCGTTTTTGTCTTTCTCGGCCAAAGCGGATTGGGTAAACCTGACAGGGGCTGAAACATCCCCAAATATTGCTGAAATTTATGTCTTAGACGATCAGGTCAAACTAAAGTTAGAAGTTTATATTGGAGATTTGGAGAAATTTGAAGAGCTGATTCCGGATGATTGGATTACCGATCCGAGTATTAAACGAGCATCATTAGATCAACGTATAAAAACCTTTGCGACTAAGCGGTTTCAATTTATAACGGAAGATGGCACTAAATTATCTGCAAAGTTAGAACTGGTTGAACCTCGAATGCGTGTTGATAGAAACTCAGCATTTGCAGGCATGATCAATCCCTATACGAAACAGCGAGTTCAAGCTGCTCCAGATGATAAGCGTGTGTTGTATGCTGAAATTTCTTATCCCTTTGTTGAAAAACCGCAGCAACTGACGATTGTTCCACCTACGGATGAACGGGGAAATGCTATCGCGAGCATTGGATTTATTACCTACCATAAGGCGGTGCCGGTTATCGATTTCCGTTTTCTTGGTCAATCGGCAAAGCTGAATATAGATTGGCAAGATCCCTGGTATACCAAGTTTGAGAATAAAAACTTAACTCGTCATCATAAAGATCCGCTCATGGTTTTTCTCTATGTTGAACCTCGCCAGGTAAGACTAGAATCCTTACTGCGACTTAGTGATATTACTGAGATGACAGGTTTTCAAGATGAGGGATCGCAAGGGAGTAATAAAGATAAGCATCAGCGTTTAATGGAGCACATTAAAAACTTTGACGCTGATAAACAGGCTTTAAATATTGATGGTAAAACAGTTAAGTCGGACTCGATTCGAGTTGAGTTTTTGAGTGCGAGTTTACGTGGTTTAAAAGTGATTGAAGACTCAACGACAGTCGATGAGTCTTCATTACTCGTTGGTATAAGCCAACGAGTTTTTATTGAATCTCTGCCACAAAATATCGACTCTCAGTGGCAATATTTTAGTCAGCATATCGATCGTATTCCATTTACGGCTACCGATCCTGCGGGCCCATTTCAAGGACTTATTACGAAAGAGGATCCGGAGTTTGGCTGGCAGAACTTTCTTAAAAAATATCAAGAGCCTGTTATGCAGCCTGTTATTGTCGAAACTGGTTGGAATATTGATCTACCGTATTTCGGCAAAACAAAAATAGTTAATCAAATGCCGAAGCAAGAGCAAGCTATAAGCATTGTTGATGGTGTCTTGGAAAATGTCCGTGTCTCTTATATTGAGAAAGATCCTGATGCGCTTTCACAAAAACTTGGCAAGGTGATTAGTGCAAAGCAGACCATCGAAATCGAGACAGAGTTGGCGAAGTTATTTTCACCTAAAGTGACAGGCGGTGCAGTTGGATCTGTGCAGTTATTTAACAATGTAGACGTTATTGATATAAGAGAGTTAACAAAATCAGATGGGTTTAGTGCAACCATTAGTGGCGTGGCCATTATCAGTGCACAACATTGGGGGCATGTCGATCAACGTCAGATTAGTTTTCAGCTAGTACTTGATTTGATCGAAGAGGATACGCAGTGGCGGCTAATGGATCTTACGGTGGTTGATATTAAAGAAATCAAATAATGACTATTCCATCGCGTTTTCTCGTTTGGCTTACTTTATTTGTTGTCCTGTCTATATTAGGTATCACAACAGCATCAGCACATTTCAAACTCAATTTAAACGTGAGAATTTTTCATGTTGAGCATTTATCGAATGGTTTGAATGTTTACATGCGTTTGCCCATGCCTTATTTGGTGGCTCATTTATTGGGTGAAGCCGATGAAAATGGGTTGCCATCGCCTGCTCCTTATACCTATAACCGGCTTGAAGAAGGCAAACTTGTTCATTATGTCGATATTGAACAGTTTAAAAATGCCAGTGACAGTCTGGCTTTTTTTGCCATGCAAGGTCTTAACCTTTCAGTTGATGACGATAGCGCTAATGAAAAAGTTGAGAGCATTAGAATCTACAAGAACGGTTCACAACCAGACTTTGCTACTTTGGATGAAGCCAAAAAGTCATTTCAAGTTGAGCCGCTACTTGATGAGTTTGAACAAGAAGTCTATGTGGGTGATACCACGGTTGATGTTTTGCTGCATTACGCCAGCCAAAGTGCGGTATATAAATATGCTTTATCAAGTAAATTAAATCCGGGCCTGCCGGATCAGGATGAGACGGCAAATCTTGTTTTAGATTACAGCCCAAGTGGTGTTCAGGTATTTCGTGCTCGTGGATTGTTGAATGAGCCGATTGTTATTACTCGTTCTGTCATGGATGCAGTGGTCACCTTTATCAAGGAAGGCGTGAAACATATCCTTGAAGGCCTTGATCACGTTCTATTTGTCATTTGCCTTGTGCTTGGAGCAATGCATCTTCGGCCTCTATTTTGGCGTGTGACAGGTTTTACGATTGGTCACAGCATCACTTTATCGTTGGGGTTTTTTGGGTTTGTACCAAGCGCTGCTTGGTTTGTACCTGCAGTTGAGACCGGCATAGCATTATCAATAATTTATGTTGCCATTGTTGCGGTTATTCCAGACTTTAAAGCAGGGTTTCAGCAGGCAAGAAGTGAAAGGTCTGTTGTTGTCATTACTGGACTAATAGGTTTATTACATGGGCTTGGATTCTCTTTTGTATTACAGAATATTCTTCAAGTTACATCCCCCAATATTTGGCAAAGCCTAGTCGCCTTTAACCTTGGTGTTGAGATCGGCCAAGTATTGATAGTGATATTTGCTGGTTTAGCTTTTTACCTCATTGGACTTTTGGGTAGCAGAGTCGCCAAAATAAACCGCTATATTGTTGCTGGGTTGTGCATCGCGATTAGTCTTTATTGGGTAATAGAACGAAGTGGCAATATATTGGCTAGTCTATGAATTGTCGAAGTCTTAAATTACTGATTTTTCAATGATATCAAGGGTGTTGGAACTTTATTGGTACAGGTGTAGTATGGGCTGATACCCATTCACTTTTTATGGAGATTAAAATGAAAAACATCTTTCTTTCGATTGTTTTGTTGATGTTCGTTACTTCAAATGCTTGGTCAGAGGAAGTGATGGATAAACCTTCACTTACTGTTGTTCAAGCAGGTACGCTGACAGCAATAGTTGATGCGATTAATCATGAAACACGCGAAGTCACGCTGCGTAGTCGTGATGGTGAAACAGTCAGTTTTGTGGTCAGTGAAGAAGCTCATAATCTAGATCAAGTTAGTGTGGGAGATTATGTTGTGACTAGCTTTAATGAAACAATCAATATTCAGGTTCACTCCTCTGAAGACGCTAAGGCAGAAGTGAGTGCTGCTGCAGCTATTGCTCGAGCTGAAAAGGGTGAAAAGCCGGGAATGGCAGCAACAGAGCAATTGGTGATTACTGCGATAGTTGAAGACATTAATATTGAAGCCAATACATTCAAATTAAAAGGCCCGCAGGGCGACATCGAAGAATATACGGCTCGTAATCCTGAGAACCTTAAAAAAGCAAAAGTCGGTGACTTGGTGACCATGACCTATACCAAATCAATCGCTTTAACAGTTGAAAAGGCTGAAGCACCAGAATAACAGTAAAAAAGCGAATTTAGAAAACGCTATATATGTAGAAAAATATAGGATAAATGGCGATGAAAACAATGAGAAAATCGAGTCGAACAATTACCTCTATAACATTGCTTAGTGGTTTGCTTCTGACAGAAAACAGTTTAGCCGCTGGTTTTTATCTAGATGAAATTGGAACGCCAAGCAGTATTGGTACGGCAGGTGTCGGTCTAGTGGTTAACAGTTTTACCGCAGATGCGGCTTGGTCTAACCCAGCTGGCATGACTGGGATTAAAACCGATCATGTTTTAGGTGGTATGCAAGTTTTGATACCTTATATTAAATTTGATTCATCAAGCTCCACAACATCGACAGGCAATGACGGGGGCAATGCCGGCCAAGTGGCAGCCATTCCTAGTTTTTTTGCTACTAAAAAATTCTCTGAGCGTCTGCATGGCGGTTTTGCTGTCACCGCTCCTTTAGGCGGTGGTTTTGATTTTGGCGATAACTTTGCTGGCCGTTATAGTGTTATCGATCTTGAATTAGCTGGCGTGGGCATATCATCGTCTCTTGGTTATAAAGTGAATGAACAATTCTCTATAGGTGGTGGTGTGACAGCTGTTTATACAATGTTTGAAGAAACGGTTGCCATCAATCAAGCCGGCCCTAATGATGGCAAAGTTAAATTACGCGATTTAGATGATTGGGGTTTTCAACCCTATGCCGGCATCATGTTGAATTTGTCGGAAACGGTTACTCTTGGTGCTGTATATCGAGCTGAAATGGATGTTGAGCTGGAAGGTGATTTAAAATTCAGCGGCCTAAATGGCCCTGTACCTACTGCAAATAAAATTGATGTTTCTTGGGATAATCCACAAACATTTGAAGCCGGTTTAAGAGTTAAGGTTTCAGATGATCGTATGCTGATGTTTAATGCTGGCTGGGAAGACTGGTCTGCCTTTAGCAAAAATTCGCTTGATGTTAGTGGTGGTGTGATTAATCCAGTGGTGTTATTGGATCGTGAGTTTCAAGATACTTGGTCTGTGGGTGCTGCGATGGTGCAAAAAAGTGGTAATAATATCTATAGTTTAGGCATCTCATATGATAGTTCGCCGGTGGAAGACAAACACCGAACTATAGATCTGCCATTTGATGAAATAATGAAAATTTCAGCCGCTTGGGCATGGAAGGGAGAGGAGAATCTTGATTTCTCCATTGGTGGCACGCTTTCATATCTAGGTGAAGGTAAAATTGAGAATAAGAATTCTCAAGGTTTTAATTTCGACGGTAAGTTTGATAATAACGTCATCTTATTTCTATCAGGCACCGTGAAATACGTTTATTAATCGCTGCTAGATTAAATAGAGATAAACAAGTGGATTAGTCAGAAGCGGTTTAGAAAAACCACTTCCGACCATTTTTTCTAATTGGCAGTTGATGCCACCGCAGTGTCTTTGGCTTTGCCAGAGAACTTTTCAGCCATAGATTGGAAAACTAAATACAAAGTAGGGGTTAAGAACAGGCCTACCACGGTTCCCACTAACATACCGCCAAATACTGCTGTACCCAGTGAAACACGACTTGCTGCACCTGCACCAGAGGCAATGACTAATGGAATAACGCCGAGAATAAATGAAAACGCTGTCATCAAGATGGCACGGAAGCGTAATTGTGAAGCTTTTGCTGCTGCCTCGAAAATACTAAGGCCACTTTCTCGCTGTTGTTTGGCAAATTCAACGATCATGATCGAGCTTTTTGCCACCAGAGCTATCAATAACACCAGTCCAATCTGAGTGTAAACATTGTTATCAAGGCCTCGATAGGCTGAAAAAATACCCGCACCTAAGATAGCCATAGGAACAGCTAATAAGACAGAAAATGGAATGGTCCAACTTTCATATTGGGCGACCAAAAATAAATACACAAAGATAAACGCCAAACCAAAGATGATCGGTGCCATATTGCCAGCAGCGATTTGTTGATAGGTCACCCCAGACCATTGATAGCCCATTGAAACCGGCAGTAATTCATCAGCAAGGCGCTGCATTTCTAGTATGGCATCACCAGTCGCAACTCCGGGTGCCGGCTCACCAGTAATTGTCGACGTTGGGAAGAGGTTAAAGCGATTAATAAATAAAGGCCCTACTTGTTGTTCTAATGATGCTAAAGAGCCAAGAGGGACCATTTCACCACTATCACTACGTACTTCCAAATTTAGGATTTCACTGGGCCTGTTTCGAAAACGTTCATCAGCTTGGGCGGTCACTTTCCATGTTTTTGAAAATAGATTGAAGTCATTGACATAGGCAGAGCCTAAAGAGGTACCAAGCGTATTAAATATTCCATCCATTGGCACACCGTAAACCTGAGCTTTAGTGCGATCAACATCCAAATATAACTGAGGCACTGTTGCTCTCAGGCCTTGACTCATACGCGTTAATTTTGGACTTTCATTGCCTGCTGCAACTAAATCATTAGCAAACGTTTGCAGTTGATTGATACCCAGGTCGCCACGATCTTGTAATTCAAACGAAAACCCTGCTGCAGAACCTAAACCCATGATCGGAGGAGGCATGAAGCTAAACACAATACCTTCTTCGATTGAGGCCATTTTTTTCTGCAAACCTCCGATAATAGCCTTGATATGCAAAGAGGGATCCTGCCGATCACGCCAGTTTTTTAGCGTGACAATGCCTAAACCGGTATTAGTTGAAGCGACACCGTCAAGTAAAGAATAACCACCGATCAATACAAACTTATCCACCCCTTCGGTTTCTTCTACCATTTTATTAACTTTATCCAATACTACTTTGGTACGGTCGAGACTGGCACCATCAGGTAGTTGGGCGTTAATAAAAAAGTAACCTTGATCTTCATCAGGAAGGAACCCACCTGGCAAGCTAATAATGCTGTAATAGGTGGCAAACAATAGCCCGCCAAACACTATCATCACTAACCAGCTTTTGCGTAACATGCCTTTCACTATCACCATGTAACCTTTGGTTCCAACATCAAAGGTTTTATCAAAAGCTCGAAATGCGATCCATTTCTTCTTGCCCGTTGAAGGTTTTAGCAATAGACGACACAAAGCTGGACTGAGTGTTAAGGCATTAATGGATGAAAAAACGGTAGCGATTGAGATGGTTAAGGCAAATTGTTTATATAACATGCCTGTTAACCCTGGCATCATCAACGTAGGCACAAATACCGCCAGCAATACAGCGGTGGTCGCTACAACGGGTCCCGTTATTTCGATCATAGCTTCACGGATGGCGGTTCGTGAATCCCAACCTTTCTCATCCATTAAACGCACGGTATTTTCAACCACGATAATGGCATCATCGACCACAATCCCTATCACTAACACCAGTCCAAATAGGGTGAGGTTATTAATCGACATGCCCAGCATCAACATCACGGCAAACGTACCGATTAATGAAACTGGAATGGTGATGGCGGGAATGATGGTGGTACGCCAATCTTGTAAGAATATGAACACAACAAAAATAACTAAAATAATAGCTATGATTAAGGTTTCGATAACTTCTTCAATTGAGGCGCTGATATATTCGGTCGTATCAAGAACAACTTCATATTCCATATCATCAGGAAATCCGGCTGCTGCTTCATCCATTAATGCTCGAGTGGCCTCCATGACCGCCAAAGCATTTGAGCCCGGTGTTTGGTATAACCCCAAAGTAATAGCGGGTGCACCTCGGCTTTCAGCATACCAATGATAAGCTTCTGCTCCGAGCTCTACGCGGGCAACATCTTTTAAATAAAGTACATCGCCTTTATCACCGGTTTTAATAATAATATTTTCGAATTGCTCAACCGATGATAAACGCCCTTGCACTAGAACATTGTATTGAAAGTTGAGGCCGCCAGAGTTTGGTGGTGCACCTATGCTACCACCAGCGACTTGTACATTTTGTTGTCTAATGGCTGCAATTACATCATCAGGAATTAGCTGTCGAGCTTTGAGCTGCTCAGGGTTTAGCCATACACGCATCGCGAAATCTTTAGCGCCGAACACCGTTACTTTACCCACACCATTGACGCGAATCATCGAGTCATAAAGTCGAGTCGAAATATAATTACTAATAAACAGTTCATCGTAGGTGCCATTCGGGGAAAATAAAGAAATAGCGCCCACTAAGGCAGTGGATTGTTTTTCAACTTTAACGCCTTGGCGTTTTACTTCTTCAGGCAATGAAGGTTCGGCGATTCCGACACGATTTTGGGTTAACACCGTTGCCATATCAATATTAGTACCAATATCAAAAGTGACAGTAAGTGCTAAGGCACCATCGGAGCTACTTTTTGATGACATATAAATCATGTCTTCAACGCCATTTACTTCTGATTCTATTGGAATGGCAACCGACTGCTCCACGGTGCTAGCATCAGCACCTGGAAAATTTGCTGTCACGGATACCGTTGGAGGCGTAATGTCGGGCATGCTCTCCACCGGCAGTATGGGCATGGCAATCAGCCCAACCATAGTAATAAGAATGGCAATAACGATGGCGAATTTTGGTCTATCAATAAAGAAATGACTAAACATTTATCTAGCCTTCTTCTTTTTCTGATGGAGCAGGCTTTGTCTGAACAGGCAAACCCGGCCTAGCTCGCAATATGCCATTAACAATATAGCTCTCATTGCCTTCTAAACCTGATAAAACATGCACAAACCCATCAGATTGAGGCAAACCCAAGGTGACATAAATCAAGCTCACAATATTGTTATCACCAACCACTAAAACATACTTGCCGCCCAGATCAGAACCAATAGCATCTTCTTTAACCAAAACAGCATCATTGATGTCTTCGCCCGGTACTTTTACGCGTACAAATAAACCAGGAAAAAACTTATCATCTTCATTGCTCAAACGTACTCGAACATCAACGGTACCTGTACCCATATCAACTTCATTATCGATGTAGTCAATAATGCCTTGATGGGGAAAACCACTTTCATTGGCACGCTCTATAAATGCTGTTCTATTTTGTTCTTCTACTTCACTTATTTCATTAGGCGTGTTTTGTTCTTTTGCACGCCGATAGGAGTGTGAGTCAAGCATATTCAATACACTTGATTCAGGCACATTAAAATAGACATACATTGGTTGCATCGCATTAACGCGTGTTAACAAGGTAGGACCTTCATTGCCAACCACGTTGCCAACATCAACGATACTGCGACTCACCACACCATCTATCGGTGATACTACATTGGTATAACTTAAGTTAAGTTCGGATGCGGCTAATGATGCTTGTGCTGATTTTAACTTAGCGACGGCAACATCTCGACTTGCCTTTGATTTATCAACATCAAGCTCGCTCACAGCTTGGTTTTTACTAGCCTGCTCCATACGTTTTACTTCAGTGCTAGCAAGCGCTAACTCCGCTCTTGCTGATTGTACTAAAGCGCGATCAATATCTCGTTGTGCGATATATTTTTCTTTTTCGATTGTAAATAATAAGTCGCCGGCTTTAACTCGTGAACTGGCAATAAAGTCAGCACTTTCTAGCTCTCCTGCAACCCTAGCGACCACATCAGCTGAACCAAATGCAACCGTGCTGCCCGTATAAATATTGTATTCCTTGATGGTCTTTACAACAGGTTGGGTGACGGTCACTTGAGGAGCGGCACGCTTTTCTTGTGGGGGCGCTTCTTTTTGGCAGGCAGTTAATAATAAAACAAACATTAAACTCAATATGGTCAACGACAATCTAAAGAAGCGATTTAGATCAGAGTTAATGTTGCAATGTATCGGTGATGACAAAAACATTAATTTTCCTCTTAGTTATTTAGTTGTCGTGGTTTGAGTATTTGTATTATTAGGGACAGGATCATTCAATGACCAGCCACCGCCCAAGGCTCTATTTAAATTGATGAAGTTAATAACAGCCAGACCTTGTGATTCAACCAAACGATCTTGCTGGGTAAACAATGAACGCTGTGAGTCTAATAAACTTTGGAAATCAGTTAGACCAGCAACATAACTAGTAGAAACAAGATCCACAGATTCTTGGCTTGCATCAACAGCTTCGGATAATTTCTCTGCCCGCAAACGTTCTTGGTTAACGGCAACCATTGTCGTTTCAACTTCTGATAAGGCATCTAAGACAATCTTTTCGTAGCGAATAACGGCTTGTTTGGTGCGAGATTCTTCAACATCAATTAGCCCTTCGATTTTGCCACCAGAAAATAAATTCCAGCGGACACCAGGTGCCAGAGACCAGCCAACACTGTTATTTTCAGCTAAATCACCAAATTCAGTAGCACCTAAAGTTAAAGCACCCGATAAAGAGAATGTTGGGTATAGATCAGCCGTTGCTACACCGATACGTGCGGATTGTGCAGCAACTTGTCGCTCTGCTTGCCTGATATCAGGACGTTGCCGTAACAGTTCTGCTGGTGGTGCAATAGAGATATCCATGGTTGGAACTGGAATTTCAGCAAGTGGAGATAATTCTTCATCCAAAGTTCCAGGCGCTTGTCCTATTAAAATGGCAATTTGATTTAAGGAGCTTTCCAGAAAGGGAATAAGTTCTGGAATCAAGGTTTCGGTATTGGCTAAATTATATTTTGATTGTGCCACATCAAATTTGGGTACTAAACCTGCTTCAAAACGAGACTGAACAATACCTAAGGTGTCTTGCTGATTTTTTATATTACTTTGGGCAAACTTGATGCGTTGTTGCAATGTTCGAATGTTCACATAATTTATGGCCACCTGTGCATAAAGTGAGACCATGACATCTCGGTAGTCTTCTATGGAA
>ENA-OSET01005000-OSET01005000.1-sediment-metagenome-genome-assembly--contig:-NODE-5000-length-11423-cov-2.926053_pt1 | contig 11423 bp, 9 predicted proteins | sample MGYA00237882_ERZ534229 | MGnify/ENA primary metagenome ERZ534229 (study PRJEB26408, sample SAMN06266212) | sediment metagenome | isolation source: Hudson Canyon methane seep mesocosm | place: USA:Hudson...
TTTGGCCGCACCATAGCCCTGGGTGGCTCTTTTGATCAATTTGCGATGAGTCTGAAACGCGCGCGAGAGCCGGGAACGTTCAACCATTATGTGAGTATTGATACCCATGTGCTGGGGATGGTTCTGAGTCGCGCAACCGAGCAATCCCTGAGTGAGTACATGCAGGAGAAACTCTGGAACAAAATTGGCAGCGAACACGATGCCTATTGGATCATTGATGACAATGACGTTGAAATGGCACTGGGCGGCCTTAACATTACCCTAAGGGATTATGCACGTATCGGGCGACTCTACCTTAACAAAGGCCAGTGGAATGGTGTTCAGGTTGTGCCCAAGGCCTGGGTTGAACAAAGTGTGACCCCCGATGGTACCCATGTGCAGGCCGGCATCAATCCACAATCCAGTAGTACTTTTGGTTACGGCTTTCAGTGGTGGATACCCGAACAGGCTAATGGCGACTATTTTGCCGCGGGCATCTACGACCAATTTATCTACGTGCACCCCGAAAACCAGCTGGTGATTGTCAAACTGTCGTCAAACTACCATTTCAAGGAAGCGGGCAATGACTCCAAAAAAATGACTATTGCGCTGTTTCAAAACATCGCTGCTATGCTTAGTGCGAAAGGGTAAGCCTACAAGTTGTAACGAACGATGAAGCCACTAAAAACTAAATCTCAAGTAAGGCAAGAAATCCAACAGCAAATGTTGGAATTCTTGCACTCGGGCGGTGAAGTGAAGAGTGTCTCCATGGGCGACAGTGGTCGGGAGCCGACCACTAACCCGCCAATTCCCGTCAGCTTTGATGGTCCCAAAGTGGAGCGCACTCCGGTGGGGGAAGTTATTTCCGCAATAGAAGCCAGACGGGGAAAGAAAAATTCACCGCCCCCCTCTACTACTCGACAACCAAAACCCACCAAAAAAATGGTTTTAGATGACTTTGGTCAGCCTCTGCGTTGGCAGTGGGTCGATGAATAAACGCTGACCACTGACACCATTTAACTGAACTGCTGGCCCACCTGTTTCTTCAGAAATTCGAATCGCGCGTATTGCGGATCACTGGCACTTAAACTATCAATGCTACTCAGAGCACGTTCGCATTTTTCCCGGTATTGAGGCTGATCACCGTTTTTCTTGATATCTGACAGGACTGCCTGCACCAAGTTTAGGTTTAAACCCACATGATTGGGGAACAGATCCAGCGAATTGGAAAAGACCTGAACCGCATCTGGAAATTCTTTTGCCTCGTAATGAGAAATACCTTTTTTGGTCCACTCTGAAACTTTTTGGCGACCTTTTTTCGACAGTGGCCCATCAGACAGGCTGTCAACTTTGTCTGTGAGTTTTTCATTATCGGGGTTTTCTTTGGCAACACGTTTTAAAATATCATTGGCGGCATCTTTCTCTCCGCTGCTGATCAGGGTCTCAGCAAAATCGATACTGGCGTCAGCGCTGAGATTGTGTTCAAGGTCATTGTAGGCAGTGCGGGCCTCTTCCAACCACCGTTGAGCTTCACTTTCTTTATGCTGACCCGCGGAAACACGAGACTTCAAGGATTTTGACTGCAAGTTCGCAGTGCTGTCGCAATAGGTTTTTTTCTCCAAACGACGAAGTACATCAAATGCTTCTTTGGCGTACTCTTTGCCGGTTGTCGTTTCATTATCTTTGCTGGCATCCGCCAACTGTCGCGTCAGGTGAAGATAATCTTCTGGGGATTCGAAACAGGAATTCTGGCCTAATTTAATGGTCTTACGACTCGCTTTAAGTGCCACCTCGGTGTCTTTATTCTTCTCCGCCAAGTCAGATAGGCGCCGCTGTCTCAATACCGATTTTGGAGAAACATCAGCAGCTTCTTCCATCGCTTTTTGCGCCTTTATGCGCTCGTCCCGTTCAAGATAAGAGGTCGCCAATAAATCATGCGCCTCAACAAAGCGACGGTCTATATCAATAATTTCCTTAAAGGTACCTTCCGCCTCACTGTATTCCTCTTCCGCGAGTTGCGTCTTTCCCAGTCCCAATTTCGCCCACACCACAGGACGTTCGTCGAGCGCTTTTTCGTAAATATCCTTAGCAGCGGTGTGATTAAAGGTACGCAAATACATTTCAGCTTGAATCTGCAAACACGCGGAGCGGTAATTTGTATCCCCGTCTAACTTTTCGCCGCATTGAGCGATCGCCTTTTTATAATCTTTACGGTCCATTGACTCCTTGATGCCATATAAGTCCTGATGGCGAATCAAAGCCCGATCCAGGCGGGTGCGCAAATTATTTTGAGTAATCGGTTTGGTGACATAGTCATCAGGTTGATACTCCAGCGCGCCTAAAACCATATCGCGCGCCGCCTCTGCGGTGATCATAATGAACAGGCTGGTATTGTTGAGCTGATTGCGATATCGCAACTCTTCCAGCACCTGCTGGCCGTCTTTTCCGGGCCCGAGGTTATAGTCACACAAAACAATATCAAATTGTTTTTGCTGGCAAATTTCAATAGCGTCATCACCCGTGGCAACCGTATCAACGTGCAAGGCCCCGAAGGTCTTTAACATACGGGATATAGACCCCCTGATTTCCGACATATCATCAACCACAAGACATTTCTTGGTTGCATAAATTTTTACCAGATCAATTTGTCGCATAGAGGTAGATATTCCCTTTTCGATGACACTCAGCGGGCAAATATCACCCACTTTTAGACTATCTGCCTAGTGTAGTTGAAAAAACAGGGGAAAGGGAAGGGGGGCAGGTATGTCCAACGCCTATAATTTAGGGTGTTTAGCCCAGTAAATTAAGTACGCTGGCATTATTGTTGTTGGCCTGAACCTGAAGCGCAATAGCGACGTCTTTCATGACTTGAAAGCGCGCAAGCTCTGAACTCTCACGGGCAATATCCGCGTCCTGAATACGAGAACGCGATGCCTCTGCATTTACACGACTATTAGACAGGGTGTTGATAGTGGACTCAAATCGATTGATTGACGCCCCAAATTCAATGGCTGCACTGTCGACACTGCCCTGTAATTCGTCTAAAACACCGAGGGCATTCTGGGCCCCTTCAGCCGACCCAAGATTTAGATTGGCAAAACCCAGATCGCTGAGCTTTTGCTGTAAGTCGGCGGTTTGAATATTGATATTGTCGTCACTTTCACCCCCAACCTGGATAGAGATGCCTCCACTATTTGAGAGTAAAGGAACATTGTTAAAGCTGCTATTTTCAATAACCCGAGCAATCTCAGCGCCCAGCTGATTGGCTTCGGCGGCGATAGCTTTACGATCGCTGTCATTTAAGATGCCATTAGCCGACTGAATAGATAGCTCTCTCAACCGTTGAATGTTGTCCGTCACGTTACTGAGACTGCCTGACGCAGTCTGTGCTAAAGAGATACCATCACTGGCATTTCGAATAGATTGGGAGAATGCGGTGGTATTCGCTGTTAAACGATTGCTAATGGCGAGCCCAGCGGCGTCATCAGCAGCGCTGTTGATTCTCAGCCCAGACGCGATTCGCTGCGCAGACGTTGCCACGCCCTGCTGAGCCTGCTGGATATAGCGATTTTGACCACCGATGCCTGAACTGCTGACCATGACTTTACTCCACTGAACCACTCGTTTAATTATCCCGACTCAGGGGTGGAGTTCAACGCCTATTCCGCTATTAGAAAATAGCATTTAGAGGACTTTGGTTATGTTTGGGTACTTTAAGACGCAATATTGCGCGTAAAAGGAGGCAGTGAATTTAAGATGGCATTGCCATAACGACGACTCACCATGCGCCGGTCAAACAAGGTGATTTTGCCACTGTCAGACTCAGAGCGGAGCAGACGCCCGCAAGCCTGAACCAGTTTTAGGGCTGCATCAGGCACACTGATTTCCATAAAAGCGTTGCCACCACGTGTTTCTATCCACTCTGCCAGTGCCGCTTCGACCGGATCATCTGGCACGGCAAAGGGTATTTTGGCAATCACAACATGTGTGCAGTAGCGACCGGGTAAATCAACGCCTTCGGCAAAACTGGCTAAACCAAAAATAACGCTGCCTTTGCCACTATCAATCTGCTTTTTGTGCTGGGTAATTATTTCCTGTTTTGAGCGGCCACCCTGGACCAAAATCAAATCCTGCCACTGAAGAGGCAGCGACTCATGCACCTCTTCCATTTGTCGCTTTGAAGAAAATAACACCAGCGACCCTTGAGTGACATCAAGCATTTTGGGCAAATGTTTAATCAACGCCATCGAATGGGCCTGCGCATCGTTTGCGTCTACTGCCTCCGCAGGCACACAGAGTTCAGCAGAAGCAAAATCGAAGGGACTGGGCACTACCTGATATTGACTGTCAGGCGGGGTGCCTGCCCTCATCTGATAGCGATCAAAGCGCCCTAGCGCAGTGAGTGTTGCAGAAGTAACCACTGCCCCAAAACAATGCTGCCATAAACTGTTTTGTAAGGTGTTCGCGGCAAGTATTGGGCTACTGCACAACTCAAAGTCCAGATAACCGCCGCTTTCAACAACCGTAAACCAACGTGCTGTAGGCACCGACTTACTGCTATCTGGGCTGGCATAACTCTGCCATAGGGCCTGGTTGGCCGCCGCGCGCGCCTGCCAACTGCCAACCACCGGATAACAATTTTCCAAATCGGCCTTGGGCACAGAACAAAAACTGTCCTCCATGGCTTCATTGATCTCAGACGTCATTTTGTCCAGCAAGTCAGACAGGCGATCAAAACTCCGGTTCAGCTCAACCGCCAGGGTTTGAATATTGGCGGGCACAATACCTTGCTCAAACCGGTAACGCAGATTGCGTTCGTCCGGTTTAATTTCGTCGGCCAGCGATTGCAGTAGCGGCCACACTAACTCTTGTTGGTGTTTACACTCCATTAAAATCGCAGGCAATTGCTCCCCGAAACGATCGACGTTCCCGGCACCGCTGATCTGCCCCAGAATCGGACCCAATTGTTTATTGCACTGGTCAAGCCACTTCGTGGTACTTTGAATACGGCTGTGATATGCAAAATGATTGAGTGCTTTATCAGGTAAATGATGGCCTTCATCAAAGATGTAAATGGTGTCTGCCGGGTCCGACAAGATTGCGCCACCACCCAGCGCGAGGTCAGCCAGCACCAGGTCATGATTGGCAACAACACAATCAACGCTGCCCAAGGACTCTCGCGACTTTAGAAAACTACAGGCCGATACATTTGAACAGCGCCGCCCAGTGCACTGTCTGTGATCGGTGGTCACACGACTCCAGTCATCCTGCTGCACGGATTCTGGCCAATTGTCCCGGTCACCATCCCACTGATTACCTGCCAGCGCATCAACCATCGACTGATAAATTTTAACACTTTGCTCTGTCGCCTGAGGTAACTCGTCTTCATAAAGAGCCTGATTTGGGTCAATGCTGCTTTCATGCTCCATCAACAGTCGATCAAGTTTAGTCAGGCACAGATAACGCCCACGACCTTTGGCCAGCGCAAAACTGAACCCTAGCTCACTGTGCTGTTTTAACTCCGGCAAATCCTTGTTAACAATCTGTTCCTGCAGGGCCACTGTCGCGGTTGAGACAACCAGTTTTTTCCCCAACGACTTAGCAATAGGCAAGGCCGCGAGTAGATAAGCCACTGTTTTCCCTGTTCCTGTACCGGCCTCCACGACACACACGTGGCCTTCAGAAGTACGATGGGCCTCTTCATCAAACTCAATGCCACCCAAGGTACGCGCGACCTCGGCGATCATCAATTTTTGCCCATAACGCGCCTTTAGCTCCTTGCTCTCAAGGAACCGACTGTAAGCCGTTTGGATCTGCGTTTTCACCTTTGGTTTCAGCATTCTGGTTTCAATATTCTGTGTTCAATTTCTGAGGTACTGCCCTGTTGCCACGGCAGTACTCAAGTTCAGTATTTGTGGTTTACCCGTGAATAACGCACTATGCTAATATAACGTTCATTTTCCGGGGCTCCATCGCGTTATGCTGACCAAGCTCATCAAGGTAAGCAAAATTATTTTAATCGCCATTGCTGTGGTGGTGGCGAGTGTTTCAATCACCGTTTTCACCTCTCGCTACATGGGCAATACCGCACTCAGCTTTAGTGACTTACTTCCCATAGAGGCCTTGCGCTCAAAAAACTCCGCCAGGCCCGTTAAATACGATTTATTTGATGGGCACACTTTTTGTGAAGAGGCCATTCGCGATCGAGTTAAAGGCAAAATCATATCGCTTACCTCTGACGACAGAACTGCCAGAGTGAATACCTATACCAAAACTAACATTCTGGTGTTCAAAGCGAGCGTAGTGCCAGACGATAAAGAGTTTCTGTCAGAGCAACTTTCCACGCGAGAATTTTCGATCAAATGTGCAACATCGATCGATACCAACAGGGTCGTTCGACTTAATATTCTACCTATATCAAATCCGTAGATTATTGATTGAGTATCTGTAGTTTTGCATTTACCGGATTAGCATACATCTCCAGCACTATTTGCCTATGTTCCGAGGGAATCTCTGCCAGGCGAGCCTCAAAATCCCTGCACGCTGACATTTCCTTGCTCATGTCAAAGGCAATGCCCTTGTCGGTATAAAACACGTTTGGCGCTTTCCCGTGTATCTTCTGCCAGGCAATACAGTTGCTCGCATGCAAAACGTAATTGCCCAGAATCTGCCGGTCAATCTCTTCAACAACAGCCGTGGTATCTTCATACTCTCCGCGTAAGACATCGCCAAATGCTACATGAACATGGCCTTTTTGACCCGTGATACCGGTGGCGATACTGGCGACATCTTCATGTTCATCTTTTTCATAGCGACCATGGGTTTCGTGAGCATGGAGCTCCTTTGCCTTGGCTGCGTCACAGGGGTCTATCTCGTAGGAGATACTCACAGGAACAATATTTAATTCGTGGATATAATCGGTGAGCGGTGCCTTTTTCGCTTTATTTAAGGCAAACATACCAATTACCGCAGAGTTTGTTTGATCTTGTCCGTCCTTCGCCCGCCCTTCACGCTGGGCAATCCAGACATTGGCATTGTCAGCCGTAATAGATTCATGAATATAGGCTGAAAGTTTTTTTGCCGCCTTAAACTTCTCACGTGGAGCGGTGGCTGAGCGGTTCACAATAAAACACTTATTGAGCCGCATCAGATCTGAAACATAAGGTTTGGTCAGCAGGTTATCACCAATGGCAATACGCACCACTTCAAATTGGTTGTTATAGAGCACCAGGCCGACAAAGGCGGGATCCATTGCTATGTCGCGATGATTGCTCACAAATAAATAGGCTTTATTTGTCTCGAGTGCATCCAGGCCCGAAAATGTCAGGGCATGGGTCGTATCAGACATCATAACGTCCATATATCGCTTAACCAGCGACTGCACATCAAACACGCTTTCAAGCCCAGAAAGTTCCCGCCGTAGAGCCCATCTCACCAGTGGGCTGACCAGCCAGGGCACCCAGCGATTAAGGCGGGGCAGCTTCAGGCTGGCAATAGCATGGCAGAATTCAGTGTCCTGAATCAGGCGATCCAGGCCAGGTCGGACCTCTTCGTCATTGAAGGGGCGAATATCATCAAATTGTGTCATTGATTTGCAGGGGAATCTCTAGGAACAAACAGGCGCCAAACATACCGAATTTAGGCCAAAAATGCCACTAGCGATTCATACGCGATCGCCTATTCGCTGGAGTTCACGCACAGACTCATCCAGTGCATGCACACCATCGCTCAGCTGTTCATCGCAGAGATACGGCGCGGGCCCCATACGCAGCCAGTTGTTGCGATAGTCAGTGTGTACCCCACGATCTCTCATCATTTCACTGAGCTGCCGGGCTTTTGGGGCTTTGAAGGCAATAAACCCGCCCAAATACTCAACGTCAGTGCAGAGTTCGATAACACCGGGGTCAAAGTCAAATGCTCGAAAGTCACGTGCCAAGACGTTGAGTTGATGCTGATTGATGTCGTGGAGAAAGCCTGGGTCGAGCTCTCGTTGTTTAAAATAATCAAATACCCAGCAGGCCCTGAAATGGGCTAGTGCATCATATGAAGAGCCATTGAAACAGCTCGCATCATTGGCATAGGGAATGGGGGAGCGGGCCGGATCGACCCCATCCGACAACTGCCGGTAGGGCCCGGTTATCATCGGCCTGAATGAGCGATCTGGCGGTACATGCATAAACGCGTTGCCATTGCCCATTTGGCAATAACTGGAGCCACCACCAATGACAAAGGCCTGTTCGAGATTGTAATCTAATATGGAGAAATCCAGGACATTGACACTTTGATAGGCGTCCACAAGTAACTCGGCACCGTGTTTTTGGCAGAAGGGCAATAAGGTATCAAGCTCCAGTGTCTGCATACCCGTTTCATAACATACAGAAGAGAGGCAAACCGCCGCTGTCCGACTGTCAATCTGGGCGGCCAGCCGTTCAACCAGCTCTGCAGCGGGGCTTGCGGCCACCCTGCACACCTCAACCCCCTCCTCTTCGAGCCTGGCCAACTGCCTGGCCAACATAGGATGCTCTCCATCGGAACACACCACTTTAGGCTTTTTGCGCAAAGGGAGCGCCGATATAAACCGTGCAATTAGCTCATGGATATTGGCTGCCAACGCCAGATTCCGGGGCTCACAATCGATTCGACTGGCAAAACCCGCTCTCACCGTATCGGCCTTGGTTTTCACCAGTTCCCAGCGCTCCTCCCCATAACGGTTCAAGGCTTCCCAGTGTTCCGCATACCCCTTCTCCGCCACGTCCGGTATTGCCTGATGCACATGTCCGGTCAGCATTATTCGAGCCGCCACCTTGGCGTGGGAATAATCGGAGGCAATAGCGTTTGGAGACTGAGCGAGTTCTTGAACAGAGAGCATGGAGCTTTATTCCTCAGGACGATACTATTACAACTATAGTATCTTCTTCGATTAAAAAACGAATAGACGTCCCTATCACCTATCAACAACGCGATTACAATAACATTCTTTATACAGTGGCAGACACCCCATGATTCCCAACTTTGAAACGATCAGCGATTTTTTACGCCAATCCGAGAGTGAATACCAAGTTTTTGAACTGGGTCGCCAAATTCGCCCAGTGACGCAGAGCTGCTTTGAAAACCTCGAAAACAGTCGCTCTCCCTGGCCCTGGCCCTATCTCCAGCAAGCCTGGATCGGTTTAGTTTTTTGGGGTGAAAATCAAGATCCACAGGTATGGTGCCTGCGCTTCCCTCTGGATGAACAAGGTTTACTCCCGCCTGACCAACTAGGCCTGTTTATCGCTAAACTCAAAAATGCGCTCGCAGATAACCTGAAGGCGGTAAGCGAAGGGAAAAAAATACGGGCCGTTATGGACGGGAATCCATTTGTCATTGAATTACCCGAAGATCGAATGGCGTCGTTCCACGCAATCATCCAGTGTACACTTGACCTGCCCCCTAGCGAGTTTTACCGCAGTGCCAGGGCCTATTTCGAGACTGTGAGCCAGAACCCGGACAAGTGGACCGAGATTGGCATTCAGGGCATTGCTGACGTGTGCGCCCGACACGAGGAGGCTGATGTTAATCAAATGTTGATACAAGCCTTGCCTCTGTTGCCCGACGCACCTTTTTTCTGCGTATGCCAATGCCTGGAACACGAATCAATTAACACGGATATGAGCGCTGTACTCAGTAAGATTCTCAGTCAATCACTTGCCGACCCGGGCCGGGTGGCTAGTATTATGAAAGCCATGTCCCAGTCACAATCGATTGAGCTGCGCCAACAAGATCAGCTGGCAGTATTAAAGAGCGATATCCGCAGTAGCCCAGAAGTTTTGACAACCCTGGCCACCCGCTGCCCCACAGACCTGAGCTCGGAGTCACTCACCCTGCCTTTTCTGGAGGCCCTGGCCCTGTTACCCACCCCAGCATTCAAACGGATCATGTCCGAGATTCTATTCCAGGCATCAAACAGACCGGCATTTATGGCTGCATTTCGGTCTCCAGACAGAAGCAATACGCTCGCAGAGGCCATTGGCGAGTTGCTCAAACCCTGATTTGCACGCTGCCACTGTGTTAAACAGGCTCGAACTCCTATACTTAACAGGGTTTATATCACAATGTTAGTTTCGGGCCTTTAGCAGGAGACTCTTTCAAGCGCCTATGAAAATATTGTTAGTCGAAGATAGTCCAACGCTGAGGCACACGACCAGCAGCTTGATTGCCAATGCGGGCCACACCGCCATTACTGCAGATAGCGGTGAGGCGGCCCTGCAGCTCATTGAACACGCCCCCGTTGATATGATTTTTATGGATGTGGAAATGCCGGGGCTCAACGGTTTTGAAACCACCAGGCTCATTCGCGAATGGCTCGGAGATCACTGGGTACCTATCATCTTCTTGACAGGGAAAAATGATGATGAAAGCTATCAAGAGGGAATTGATGCCGGTGGCGACGACTACCTAATCAAGCCCATCAGCCCCATTATTATGTCTGCAAAAATCAAAGCGATGGAACGCATTACGTCCATGCGGGATCAGTTAAACAAATTAAATGAGAAACTGGAAACACTGAGTCAAATCGATGGTTTAACGCAAATTTATAATCGACGTACTTTTATTGAACTGGCAAAACGTGAATGGCTTCAAATGGCCCGCCGACAACAATCTGTCACAATTTTGATGATGGATATTGACCATTTCAAATTATACAACGACACCTACGGCCACCCCGCTGGCGATATCGCGCTGCAAAAGGTATCGAGCGCAATTTCACAGTCGCTGCACCGTCCGGACGATTTAGTTGGTCGTTACGGTGGCGAGGAATTTATCGTATTTTTAGCCAACACCGATCGCTGGGATTCCGTTCATGTAGCCGAACGCATACGGCAAGCTGTGGAGTCGCTTAAGATTGAACACAGCAAGTCTCCCAGCCACCCCTCCATGAGTTTAAGTATTGGCGGAGCCGTCAGCCTTAAAACCACAGGTAGAAACTTAGAAGAACTGATCATTCTCGCTGATAAAGCGCTGTATAAAGCAAAAGAGAAAGGGCGTAATCAAGTTCAATTAGGTTAAGCCTTAATATAGGTCAAAATTCCATTCCCTAGTTCCTTTACTATAGCCTTATCGACTGGCTATTTTAGGACCCCTGATGACTTCAATCCCTGTTTATATGACGGCTAAACATCGCGAATGCGATGATGTTTTTACCACGGCTGAATCAGAAGTGGCTGCAGGAAACTGGCCCCAAGCTGCTGAGCAATGGCAGGTATTCAAAGATGAGTTGGCCAATCACTTTGAGCAAGAAGAGGGCACATTATTCCCCGCGTTTGAACAGGCGACGGGCATGACGGGTGGCCCAACTCAGGTAATGCATATGGAGCACCAACAAATGCGCGCTCTGGTGCAAGACTTAGATACTGCACTCAATGATCAAGACAAAGACCGCTACTTAGGTTTATCTGAAACCTTGA
>ENA-OSET01005001-OSET01005001.1-sediment-metagenome-genome-assembly--contig:-NODE-5001-length-11422-cov-23.171794_pt1 | contig 11422 bp, 12 predicted proteins | sample MGYA00237882_ERZ534229 | MGnify/ENA primary metagenome ERZ534229 (study PRJEB26408, sample SAMN06266212) | sediment metagenome | isolation source: Hudson Canyon methane seep mesocosm | place...
CATCTAAACTTTCCCAATCTAAACTTCCATCAGGGTGCATTGGCGTAACAAGCGCAACGATGCTGCCTGCAATCATAAAATTCTCCACACAAAATATATATTTAAACAATCGCGTATTTTAATGCTCTCAGGATGTATAAACAAGTAAACAAACAACGGATAATGCGTTTCAAACAAGTATTTTGCTTGACTCATTGATTTGTCGTAATACTCTAGAGGGTAACGATTCATTTTTACAACAAGGCATCAGACTTAACATGACTAAACAAAACCAGAATAAACCAAACTATTTGGTAATTTCTTCTATCGGAACGGACCAGCCAGGTATCGTGAATGAGCTTGCTAAAATCTGCTCATCAAACAGTTGTAATATTATCGATAGCCGAATGACTGTGTTAGGCGGTGAATTTGCGATCATGATGATGATCTCAGGGTCCTGGGACTCAATTGCAAAACTTGAAAACTCTCTGCCTGCACTTTCAAAAAATCTTAACCTAACAACAACTGTCAAACATACCGGCGAGCGCTGCAACAAACCCACCATCGCTTACTCGGTGAATGTTGTCGCACTTGACAACCCAGGCATCGTTCATGAAATTGCTCAATACTTTTCCAAACAAAGCATCAACATTGACGATTTACAAACTGGAACCTACAGCGCACCGCACACAGGCACACAGATGTTCAACCTCACAATGGTTATACGAATCCCGTCCAGCACTCACATTGCCAGCCTACGAGAAGAATTTATGGATTTTTGTGATGATTTGAACCTTGATTCAATTATTGAACCTTTACGATAGTATCAACACACTACATTAAGACCGAGATAGATAAATGATTGAATTAAACAAAGCTATACCTGATTTCGCTGCACAAGCGACGTCTGAAACGACTGTTACCAATGAGTCAATACAGGGTAAAAACGTAGTATTTTATTTTTACCCTAGAGACAGCACCCCGGGATGCACAACTGAAGGCAAAGAATTTCGAGATGCGATAGAGGACTTTAATGAAACAAACACAATCATTTATGGCATCTCAAAGTGCTCCATGAAAAAGCATGAAAACTTTAAAGCAAAGCAGCTTTTTCCTTTTGAACTAATTAGCGACCCAGATGAAGTATTCTGTAAACTTTTTGACGTCATCAAGCTCAAGAAGCTTTATGGAAAAGAATATATGGGTATCGAACGAAGTACTTTCTTATTCGACAAAAATGGAATACTTAAGCAAGAGTGGCGGAAAGTGAAAGTAAAAGGCCATGTTGCCGAAGTGCTAAAAGCAAGCCAAGCGTTATGATAACTTTCAATAACGCTAATTAGGGTGATGGATATTGTCTGGGCCAGGCGGAAAAGACCGCCTTTACCAAAGTAGCTAATGGAATAGCGAAGAAAACGCCCCACACCCCCCAAACACCACCAAAAAACAATACCGAAATAATAATTACAACAGGGTGAAGGTTCACCACCTCTGAAAACAACAATGGTACCAACACATTACCATCAATAAGCTGTATCACTAAAAAAACCAACATGACGTAATAGAACTCTTCCTGCAAACCAAATTGAAATAAAGCAATCATCATTACGGGAATGGTAACCAATACCGCACCGATATAAGGTATTACAACTGAAAGCCCTACAAGAATTGCTAGAAGCGCGCCGTAATTGAGCCCCATAAATATAAAACCAATATAGGTACAGCCTCCTACAACAACAATTTCAACTACCTTACCTCTAACATAATTAGCAAACTGAACATTCATTTCATCCCAGACACGCGTCATCAAAACACGATTTTTAGGCAATATCCCCGCTATAGAGCTTAATATTTGTTCTTTATCCTTCACAAAAAAGAACACCAAAATAGGCACTACAATGAAATATATCAAGACAGTAATCACTACTGGAAAACTTTCAATGGACTGCGACAGTAACCACTGCCCAAAACTCGCGACCTCAGACGTGACCTTTTGGTAAAGGTCATCCATTTCCTGAATACTTACTAAAGCAGGATACTGCTCCTGAAGCGCAAAAATATAGGTTTTCAAATTACTAAATATATTTGGAGAGTCCTGCACCAATGAGGATAACTGCCCCCAAACTAAAGGTAATAGCAAAAAGATAAACGCAATAACAATACCAATAAAAATGGTAAACGACAGATAGACCGCAACAGCCTTATTAACCCCCTTCAAACAAAGGTAGGTAACCAGACCCTGCAAAACAAATGCAAGAATAATACTCGCAATAACAGGTGCCATGATGTCGCCCCACAAAACGACAAAAATCAACCCGAACCCCAGCATCAGAAATAGAACAACCGCTTCTTCATCTGAGAAGTATCGATCAATCCACGAGCGAACTACTTTCAACATAAATATTTAGCCTAGAGTATTAAAAATGTACGTTACAAATAAGTTAAGCTTTAACAATATAGTATATAAATGACTCTTGCTCTAAATGTTCACTCTTTAGCTCATGCGCTGTCAGCGATATAAAAGAGGCAAAATCTCTCACTGATGCGGCATCAGTAGCGATAACCTTTAAACACTCACCAGATTTCATCTCATTTAACTGACGCTTTGCCTTTAACAAAGGCATCGGACAACTTTCACCAGAGGCATCAACCAGGTAATCATAATTCATTATTTTAACTTTCCAGAAAAGCGTATTTGGGCTATGGTGTTTACGGGCGCACTATCTTATACAAGCCCCCTACGAATGCAAATATTCAAGCTATTTTAGCCACAAAAGATCCTAAAGATAACCCAACAATTATATGTAACTATGAAGCACCGCATACCAAGAAACACATTAATTTATCTATTTGTAGCTTTGATCTGCACGCATACGTCCGCGAGCAATCAGTACAAGAATAACCCTGACCTACCCACTATAGGCAACACATCATCAACACTTGTATCAATAGAGCAAGAAAGAAAACTAGGGGAAGCATGGCTTCGTTCATTAAGAGGGCAAGTTAATACGTATAACAATACAATTATTGAAGAGTACCTCACACAACTAATTTACTCCTTAGCCCCCTACTCTAATGTTATCGATCGAGATTTTAGCTTAGTTATGGTTGATAGCCCTGCACTGAATGCCTTTGCAGTACCCGGAAGCATTATTGGCGTTAACGCAGGACTTTTTATACACGCCTTCTCAGAGCAGGAGTTTGCTTCAGTACTATCCCATGAACTAGCACATTTAGGCCAACGACATTACGCAAGACAGCTCGAGCAACAGCAAACCTCAACGCCACTCACTTTAGCAGGTATATTAACAAGCATTGTTATCGCAGCAACAACAGGCTCTGATGCAGGCTTAGCAGCCCTAGCAGCAACACAAGCTATTAACGCAGACCAACAATTAAGCTTCTCACGACAAAACGAACAGGAAGCCGATAGACTTGGCATCGTAACACTCTACAACTCTGGGTATAACCCACGTGCAATGCCAACCATGTTTGAAAGAATGTACAAAAAATCACGACTTCAGGGCGACGCCATACCTGAATACTTATCAACCCACCCTCTTTCAGAGTCAAGAATTTCAGACACCAGAAACCGCGCAACCCAATACAAACAAAGAAACTATGCTGACAATATTGAATATCACATAAGCAAAAACATGATTATCAGTGATTACGCGGAATCAGAAAAAACAGCAATCAACTACTTTAATTCAATTATTAAAAAAGGAAATACAACACAAGTAGATGCCGCAAAATTCGGATTAGCTTACGCATCACTCAAGCATAAGCCTAAAAACTCAATCGACATCTTAGATAAGCTAATTGCTCAAACACCTAACCGAATTTCTTTTATAGTGACATACGCCAAAGCTCTCCACTATAACAAGCAAAGTAGCCTTGCAATTAAAACACTAAATACTGCTCTGGAAAGGAACCCTGACAACTACCCAATACTAGACGCTCTCGCCGAAATCTACCTTGAAAGTGACTTAATCCAAGAGTCAGAAAAAACCTTAAAAACCCTTGTAAGAATCCACGAACAAAACCCTAGATTATGGTATGAATTAGCAGAAGCACATGGGCTAGCAGGCAATATAGTTGACCTTCATAGAGCGCGAGCAGAGTACTTCTTTCTCACTAATCATATGGAAAGTGCAATAAAGCAACTTAAGCTTGCCTTGCAAAAAAGCAAAGACAAGCAGCAAAATATCACTTTAATACAAAAACGAATGGATGAATTTTACTGGATAAAAAACAATCCCGTATTTTGATACCTTTTAAGACTTAAAATCCAACATTCTTCGTAGCGGCTTAAGCGCTCTTAAACTTAACTCAGCATCAACATGAACTTCGTTCCCACCGGTTTTAAGCGTTTCATAGATATTCTCAAGACCATTCATCGCCATCCAAGGGCAGTGCGCACAACTACGGCACCCAGCCCCCGACCCTGCCGTTGGAGCCTCTATAAAAGTCTTATTAGGAGATAGCTGCTGCATTTTATAAAAAATGCCATTATCTGTCGCGACGATAAAGGTATCATTTGGCAATGTTTGAGAGGCTTGTATTAATTGCGTAGTTGATCCAACAGCATCCGCCATTTCTACCATACTTTTAGGTGATTCAGGATGCACCAGAATAGCAGCATCCGGATAGACACGTTTAAGCTCAGTAAGCCCCTGCCCTTTGAATTCTTCATGAACAATGCAAGCACCGTCCCACATCACCATCTCAGCCCCTGTTTGAGACTGAATGTAACTACCTAAGTGCTTATCAGGACCCCAAAGGATTTTTTCACCTTTTCGATCAAGATATTCTACGATTTCTAGCGCTATACTTGAGGTAACCACCCAATCTGCCCTAGCCTTAACCGCTGCAGAGGTGTTCGCATACACAACAACCGTATGATCCGGGTATTGATCGCAAAATGCAGAGAACTCATCAATAGGGCAACCAATATCCAATGAACAGGTAGCTTCAAGCGTCGGCATCAGGATGCGTTTTTCCGGGCTCAGAATTTTAGACGTCTCACCCATAAATTTAACACCTGCAACCAGCAGGGTTTCGGCAGAGTGGTTACTACCAAAACGAGCCATCTCCAAGGAGTCAGAAATACAACCACCCGTTTCTTCAGCTAAAGACTGAATAACATGATCAGTATAATAATGAGCAACCAGTACAGCATTTTTCTGCTGTAACAAGTCTTTAATTTTAGCCTTAAGTTCCAGCTGTTTACTAAGACCCATCTCTTGCGGAATAAGCCTATGAGCCAGATGCTCTTGAACTAAAACTCTATCTTCAATATTACTCATTAAGTTGGCGCCTACTTCTCTTCTGAAAAACGCATAATATAAAAGGCAAAAGCACAAAAGGCAAAAATATAAACAGAATAAGTTAGATTTTTTAGGACTTAGCTAGTTACTTCGTCCTAAATAAAGGAGCATGTAATTATAAAGGAGAGTATTTAGAAGGTGTATTTGAAAATGGTGGGTCGTGCGCGATTCGAACGCGCGACCAATTGGTTAAAAGCCAACTGCTCTACCAGCTGAGCTAACGACCCAGATAAGAGGCGCACATATTAATGGTTTTAAAAAAAATAACAAGCGCTTTGGCAAAATATATTACAAGTTTCAATTAACACTTACATTCAGCAAAAACACAAAATAATTCAACAGTTTGAGAGCCTTGAAAGACAGTCAATCGACGAAAAGGATGTTAATCATGCAAAGCATTCAGCTTATCGATTAATCTTGTAGCTTTTGGCTAATTTGGCGGCGGTACTTTCAGGATATTTAAGCTGAACTTCATTTAAGTACTGCTCAGACTTAGCAGGGTCCTGCAAGCGATCATAACTTACACCTAATTTAAATAAGGCATCAGCCGCTTTACGGTGCTCAGGAAAAGCACTTACCACAACCGAGAACGCCTGACGCGCCTGCTCAAGCTTGGGTAACACAAGGTAAACCTCTCCCAACCAGTAATAAGCATTTCCAGTTAAAGTACCCTCAGGGTAATGTTCGATAAATAAGTGTAGCTGTTTAATAGCCTCATCAAAATTTTTCTCTTTAATCAGGCTATAGGCCTGCTGATACTCTCGTTTCTGCGCATCCGAAGGTAAAGATAAACTCTCTCTCGTCACCTTGGGAACAACCACTAAATCACTCTTCCCATCTGGCGACACCTGTTTTGCAGACTCCAAACTAGATTTTGAGCCAGAACCCACTAGAGCGGACCCAGATACAACATCAGATACAACAACAGGTAAAGAAGCACGATTAAGCTTTTTGCTCAAATCCAACACCCTAGAATCGATATCACGATAACGGTTTTTTCCATTCACCTTTAAATGATGAATTTGATTCGCCTGCTCTTCCAACATCCCTCTTAAATAACGCACCTCTTCCTGAAGCTGCTCTAGCATGAAAAACAATTCACTATTTGCAGATGATGTTTGTTGGCGAGTCCTCAGGACCTTTGGTGCAGACACATTAGACGCAGAGCCACCTGAATTTGCATTAGATACAGGAGCAACCTGCTCTGGAGAAGCCTCGGATTGAGACTGAAAGATAAGTGTTTTAGCGTTAGCTGAAGATATAAAAAATACTATCACTAACAAAAAAACAGGCTTCATCATTAAATGATGAAGCCCTGACAAGCTTTTATAAAAAGACAAATTTACTGACATAGATACTGATCCAATTACTTTTTAATCTATACGATAGCTCTACTCAGCTCTATTTATGTTCCTATTTATACTCGATGTAAACTCGACGATTTTGAGTCCATGCAGATTCGTTGTGCGCTGCATTTGCTGGACGCTCTTCACCGTAACTAATTACTTCAATTTGCGACCTTGAAACACCATTTACAACCAAGAACTTAGAGATAGACTTAGCACGTCTTTCACCTAGCGCTATATTATATTCTTTCGTGCCACGTTCATCACAATGCCCCTCTAATAGTATCTTAGACGCAGGGTTAGTAGCTAAAAACTCTGCATGTGCGGCGAGTGACGCTCTTGCTTCAACTTTTATAGATGATTGGTCGAAGTCAAAGTAGAAAGTACGCATTTCTCGTAAGGCAGCCTGCTCTTTCATTGCCGCTTCTTTTGCATTCTGTGCAGCTAATTCTGCTGCACCAACTTCAGGCTCATCTGGCGCGCCGTATGTTTCAGCACCTGAATCGCTACCCGCTTCACCCGCATCGGCAGCACCTTGTTCTGGCACATCCACATCAGCATTTTCATCTTGTGTATCCATACTTTCACAACCAGTCAAGATAAGACCAGAAAGTAATAATGCGGTAATTGGTTTTAGAGAATCAAATTTCATTTTCTTACCTTTATATTTTAAGAACTTGCTAATTTAAAAGCGCTTTTAAATGCGCTGTATATGCCATTGCTTATAGAACAGTATAGACATGACAGCGTTTTTCACATTTATTTACATACAAAGCTTACCCGAAGGTTAACAAAACACAAGACGCAAATGCATAAATTTAGTTTAATGTTAATTTAAAAAGGGCGACCAAGCAGGCTCACGAACATCTCCACTATCAGATGGTAGAAAATATTTTGCACCGCCATCAACAGAAACCACAGCCAAAACTGAGCTATTTCCACGTAAAGTAGAGTACATTATCATCCGACCATTTGGGGACAAACTCGGCGATTCATCTAACGAAGTCGAGGTCAACACTTGCTGTTCACTGGTTTTCATATCAATTGCGGCAATATGAAAACCACCATTTGATTGGTGCACATAATAAAGTGACTCGCCATCCTTACTAAAACGTGGGCGCGCATTATACTTGCCCACAAACGTTAAACGTTCAGGTACTTTGTCTTTTATATTCATTCTATAGACTTGCGGCCTACCACTTCTGTCACTGGTAAATACCACTTCTTTTCCATTTGGCGACCAGCTTGCTTCTGTGTCTATACCATAATGATTTGTCAGGCGGTTCAGTGCATTTGTTGCCAGATCGTAAGTATAAATCTCTGCATTACCATCTTTTGATAAAGTCATTACCAAAGAAGCGTCATCAGGCGACCACATTGGCGCACTATTCAAACCTTTAAATGAGGTTACTTTTCGCTGATGACTAGATTTTACATGCTGTATATAAATAGCTGGACGCCCTGTATGGAAGGATACATAAGCCAAATGCTGGCCATCATTCGACCAAGAAGGAGACAGCATAGGCTCATGACTTTTAAAAATCATATGCGCATTCTGGCCATCTGCATCTGAAACAAAAAGCCTATATTCTTGTTTATTTTTAGTAAGCTGCTTTAAGGTGATATAAGCAATTTTTGTTGAAAACACCCCTCTTACACCAGTAATTTCCTCATAAACAGCATCACTAATTTTATGCGCAAGCTTTCTTAAACCTTTAGAGCCTGAAGACAAGACCTCACCCAAAACACGCTGCTGAGTTAACACATCTATTAGTTCATAAGAAATTTCATATTTCTTTGTATAAGCAGAGTATTTTAACTGACCAATTAATACATATTTCTGCCCCAGCAAGCGCCAGTCCCGAAAATGAATTTGATCATACTGCTCAGGAAGGCTTAACATTTTACTGGTAGACAATGCATCAAAGTCACCACTACGCTGAAGGTCATTAGCTATAATTCGAGATACATCATAAGGCACCGCAGAGCCACTTTTATTTGCAAAAGGAACAATGGCAATTGGCAAAGCAGAGTCGGAACCCTCTCTAATTTCTATATAAAGCTCTGCCTGAACACTTTGAACAAATAAAAACAGACTCAAAAAGATAAATTTTAACTTCATTCTTCCCTCAAAATAACCATTAAATATAAACGCACTAATCAATAATCTTTACTTATAATTCACACATAGCTAACAGGAGTTATGGTGAAATAAACCCCATTACAATTTCTCTGAATTCTCGATCAACCAAAGCCTGATCTTCAGGCAAAGGAAACTTAACAACCCCTCTAACAGCACTTAACCCAGCTCTATCCAGCGCTTGCGACCCACTACTTTTAATTACAGTTACAGAAGCAAGCTCACCAGTTGAAAATAATTTCACCTTAACCGTCACCTTCAACCCTTTTGTTTTTGGCGGATAGTGCAGCTGTTGTTTTATTTTCAATCGTATTAAGTTTTTATACTTATTAATTTCATTTAATTCTTGCTCCTGAGAGAGCCGCTGTTGTCGAGACAACTCTTTCGCAACACGCTCAGCCTCAAACTGCCTCTGTGTCTCTAATTCAGCTTGTTGCATTTTTTCCAGTAGCCGCTGCTCTCTTTCCTGGCGCTTTACTTGCTCTTTTTCCTGCTTTATTTTTTCCAAACGTTCGCGCTTTTGGCGCTCCTCTTCTTTCTTTTTTTGCTCTTCTTTCAGTCGTTTTTCGCGTTGCTTTTTCTTAATCTGAATCTTTTTTTGCTCATCAGCTTTACGCTTGGCTTCCTGCTTTTTTTCACGCGCTTTCTTTTTTTTCAGCTCTTTTCTTTTTAACTCTTTTTTTCGCTTAAGTTCCTTTTTTCGCTTTAGCTCTTTTTTGCGTTTTAATTCCTGCTTTTTCTTTTGTGCATTCTTTTTATCTATCTGTTTTTTTTGCTCTGCTTCGCGCTTCTCACGCAATGCTTTCAATTCATCCAGACTAATTACACGCGCTTGAACACTATTAGGTATTGAAGATATTTTTACAGGTTCACTATTTTGCCAGCTTATCAGGAGCATCGAAAACAAAACAATATGCAACAGCACACTAGCGAGCAGAAACCGCTTATCTTTTGCCTTGAAAATAGCCTTTAAAGCATCAAGCAATAAAGCTATTTTTGTTTGATTGTTAGTTTTAGTCGCGCTTATTTTTTTCATGGATCTTCAGTAATTAAGCCCACACCGTTAGCGCCTGCTTCCTGAAGCGATGACATCAAAGCTACCACAGCACCATACTCAACATGCTTATCACCTCTCAACAATACACTTGTACCTGGTTTTTGCTCAAGAATAGCTTGTACTTTTTTTATCAAATCATTCAATTCCAAGGGCTTATCAGCACTAGAACTCATTTCAAGATAATACGCGCCATTTGAGTCAATCGAAATAATAATAGGCTCTTGGTTTTTTTCTGTTTTTACCGGGTCTGATTCAAGCTTGGGTAAATCAACTTTTATGCCTTGCGTCAGCATTGGCGCAGTCACCATAAAAATAATCAGCAACACCAACATGACATCAATGTAGGGTACAACATTGATGTCTGACATGGGTTTTCGTTTAGATCGAGCCATTGTATCTTTTACTCGCTTTTTGGCTTTTTACTGGCATGAACATTTCGATGCAGAATACTCGAAAACTCATCAGCAAAGGTTTCGTAAGAGCCATAAAGCGCATCAGCACTAGCTGAAAAGCGGTTATACGCGACTACGGCTGGAATCGCAGCAAACAAGCCCATAGCGGTCGCGATTAAAGCCTCAGAGATACCTGGCGCTACCGTTGCTAGTGTCGCTTGTTGTTGTTGAGCCAAACCCAGAAATGAATTCATAATCCCCCATACCGTACCAAACAAACCAACATAAGGACTGGTAGAACCAACGGTTGCCAAAAATGGTAAATGCGAATCCAAACGCTCACTTTCACGCGACAAAGCTACACGCATTGCGCGCAAAGTGCCTTCCATAACAGCAGAACTATCAATTTGTTCCTGTTGCTTTAAACGGTTAAATTCTTTAAACCCCGCTTTAAAGACAAGCTCTAAACCCGCCCGACTCTGACCAGCACTAGCATCTTTATAAAGCTGAGTAAGGTCCATACCTGACCAAAAGCGTTCTTCAAAAACTAATTGGTCACGTTTGGCATTTTTAAAAAAAGCACCTCGTTGAAAAATAAAATACCAGGAAACAAGTGATGCTAAAAATAATGAAAACATGACCAACTGAACAATCAAGCTGGCATCAGCTACGAGGCCTAGGATGGAAATTTCTTGCTCCACTTTTTACTCCAAATTTAGTTTTAAACTTCTATTTAATTACTTTCAAATTACTTACGTTAAAACCACTCACTTTAAAACTTTGCTGCCAGTTCAAGTGGCAAAGCTCTCGGCTTACCTGTTTCAAAATCAATACAGGCAATTTTTACACGCCCTTCAACCAAAAGATCACCTGCACTATTAACAACTTTCTGATGAAAGCGCATATAGGTACGCCCTTTCTGCTCTATTTTTGCATAAACATTTACAAGTTCATCTAATTTTGCTGGTCGCAAGTACTTTAGCTCTAAACTATGAACCACAAAGTTAATGTTATCAGTCATACAAGCCCGTAATTCGAAACCTAATGACCGAATATACTCGGTACGCGCTCGCTCAAAAAACTTTAAATAATTCGCATAAAAAACAATACCACCCGCATCGGTATCTTCGATATAAATACGGATGGGCATGTAAAACTCATCATTCATTACCTGTTCC
>ENA-OSET01005003-OSET01005003.1-sediment-metagenome-genome-assembly--contig:-NODE-5003-length-11421-cov-4.515074_pt1 | contig 11421 bp, 6 predicted proteins | sample MGYA00237882_ERZ534229 | MGnify/ENA primary metagenome ERZ534229 (study PRJEB26408, sample SAMN06266212) | sediment metagenome | isolation source: Hudson Canyon methane seep mesocosm | place: USA:Hudson...
CATTTCAAATGTTGTTGGTATAAACGCATTGAGCCCAAAAAAGCCCTTAATAATCCCTGAAGGGTTAACAGTTATCTATGGGCAGAATGGTTCAGGAAAGTCAGGGTATACAAGACTGCTAAAACAAGTATGTGGAGCAAAAAGCTCTGGTTACTTACATCCAAACGCATTCAAGGACCGACCAGCCAGTCAATCTTGCACAATTACATATAAATACGATGGTAATGAACACGAACTGAATTGGGACCTTAAACAAGGTATTAATGAACAGCTTACTTCTGTCGAGTTGTACGATTCAGCATGTGGCACTGTTTATGTAATAGATGAAAACCAACTGGCTTATGAACCAGCGTTACTAAGGCTGTTTTCTCAGTTAACTAATGCAAGTGATAATATTTCAGGGCGGCTTGATGCTTTATCAAGAGCGAGAGATGCGATTCAGGCCGGTTATGATTGTTTGGCCGGAATGGGCGCAGGTGAATTGTTGGCAGAAGATCTTCGCCAAGCTCAGCACGCCTTAGGTGAAATTACCGGCACTTTTACTAACGAAGATTTATTAGATAAGATTTTCTCTAGCTTCTGTATAGGCAAGTGAAGCCTACAGTCTAGTGCTTATTGAATACGCTAGAAGAAAGAGTATGGTCGTCTTCTCACATTTAAATTATAAGAAGACGATTGAGACTTTGCTATTAAGGTGAGAATGAAGAACCACAACCACAGGTTGTTGTCGCATTCGGGTTACGAATAACAAATTGTGACCCCTCAATACCATCTGTGTAATCAATTTCCGCACCAACAAGGTATTGATAGCTTGTTGGGTCAATTAATAACATAACCCCCGCTTTTTCAACTTGTGTATCACCTTCAGAGATTTCTTCTTCAAAGGTAAAACCATATTGAAAACCTGAGCAACCACCACCCGTGATAAACACACGTAGTTTAAGTTGATCGTTACCTTCTTCTTCGATTAATGAACTGACTTTGCTGGCTGCAGCATCAGTAAAATTAACGGGACTAGGCATTTCACTCATTAGCGAACTCCAAAACTTTTATAATTGATCTCACTATTATCCAAGACTGAGTAATTTAGTCAAGAATTGTCTGTGATTAGTGCATAAATTGAGGTAAGAAAACTCATTTAAATAAAACTTAAGCATTTCCTGTCATTTTGGGATATATTCCTCTTTATTATAGGGGGTAAATAATGGCAAGAATCGAGCCTCTAGAGTCATTAAATGAGATAGGTTTTAGACATCCATAAATTAACGTACTTATTCATACTGTTTATATCAGCATTTTTGCTCAATACACCCGCATTTTCTGATGAACAAAGTAAACAGGAATTGGAGTCGGTCACTTTGCAGCTTAAGTGGAAGCCGCAGTTTCAGTTTGCAGGCTATTATGCGGCATTAGAGAAGGGCTTTTACGAGCAAGAAGGCTTGGATGTCACCATCCAACCATTAACATCAAATATTGACATTATTAAGCAGGTCGTCACGGGTAATATTCAATATGCGGTCGGTGGCTCGGGCATTCTCGCCCAGTATGCTAATGAGAGTCCAATTAAAGCATTGGCAGCAGTTTTTCAGCACGACGCATTGATTTTTATCGCCAAGCAATCTTCCGGCATTATCAGTCCTTATGAAATGGCGGGTAAGCGAGTAATGTTTGATGGTACCACGGGTGATGATGCGCCTCTTAGTGCCATGTTGAATGATGCCAATATAAACAAAGACGCATACATCTCAGTAGCGCCTGCTTACAGCAGCCAACAGCTCATAGAGGGCGGCATTGATGTAATGTCTGCCTATATCACCGATCAACCCTTTGCGCTCAAAGAGCAGGGTATAGACGTTAATATTATTAACCCTCAAAACTATGGGTTCGATTTCTATGGGGATATTTTATACACCAGTGAAGCAGAAATAAATAATAACCCTGGTCGCGCAGAACGTTTCCGCCGTGCCTCTCTAAAAGGCTGGCAATATGCGTTAGATAACCCTGAAGAACTTGTTCAACTAATTAAGCATCAATATAACAGTCACTCTTCAATCAATGCGCTGCGTTATGAGGCGGAGCAGACTCGCAAGCTTATTCTGGCAGATGTTATCCCGCTTGGCAGTATTGATGTAAAACGGTTACGTCGTGTGGCAGATACATATGCCGAACTAGGTTTAGCCAAACCATTAGATGATAAGCTTTTAGAAAACTTCATATTTGATAATCCAGCACCTTTGATGTTAACAAGTGCAGAGCAAGAATGGTTAAAAAATCATCCGGTGATTCGCTTAGGTGTTGATCGTGATTTTGCACCTTATGAATGGGTTGATGAGCAAGGGAATTATACGGGGTTGGCGGCGCAATATATGCACCTATTGGAGAGTAAATTAGGTGTTCATTTTGACGTGACTTATGATAAACCATGGCATGAAATACAAGCCATGGCAGAGCGTGGAGAGCTGGATCTGTTGTCGTGTGTAAATAGCACGCCAATACGAGATAAATTTCTCAATTTCACGGCTGATTATGTGAGCAATCCCATCGTCATAGTGAATGCGAATCGAAATGGATATATTGGTTCTTTAGAGAGGCTTTCAGGGAAAACAGTGGCTGTTGAACGGGGATATTTCACCCACGAGAAACTCGTTGATAATTATCCGAAAATTAACTTACGGGTCGTTGATTCAACCAAGGAAGCGCTCAATAGTGTCTCGACAGGTCAGGCAGATGCTTATGTCGGTGATGCTGCTTTTGCTGATTATGCCATTAAGAAAGCAAATTTATTAAATTTACAGTTTGCAGGTGATACACCTGATAGTAGCGCTTACCGGGTGGGCATTATTAAGGCTCATCCGGAACTATTTTCAATTATAAATAAGGCTTTAAAGAGTATTGACCCTAAGCAACGAGCTGAAATTGAACGGCAATGGATGGGCTTACAAGTCGAAACAGGCATTGCTGTTGATACTGTTGCTAAAACAGCCATGATCCTTGCTTTTATCGCCATACTATTTTTTGCTCGTCATTACCGCTTGTCCAAAGAGAAAAATGTTTTAGAGAAAATAAAAGGTGAATTGCAGCTCTATGGCCGAGTCTTCTCTGAGGCACATGAAGGCATCATTATTACTGATATCAATAATATGATTATAGATGTGAACCCTAAGTTTTGTGATATTACAGGGTACAGTCGATCTGAGGTCATTGGTGCAAACCCAGGTATATTGAGTTCCGGTCAGCAAGGTCCTGAGTTTTATCAGAAGATGTGGATAGAGCTAGATCGTGATGGGCATTGGAATGGCGAGGTGTGGAATAGAAAGAAAAATGGTGAGCTCTATGCTGAGTTATTAACTATTTCAGTGTTGAAAGATACACGAAATGAAGTTAAATATTATGTCGGCTTGTTTTCTGATATTACTCAAAATAAACGCCAGCAAGAAAAATTACAATTGATGGCACATTATGATGTGTTGACACAGTTGCCAAACCGAACGCTATTTGTGGATCGTTTTTCCCAAGCGATTGCGCATAGCAAGCGAACTAACTCATTACTTGCAGTATGTTTTTTAGATCTAGATAACTTTAAACCGGTGAATGATACATACGGTCATGAAGTGGGTGACCGCTTACTTATTGAGGTGGCTCAACGAATTCAAACGACCATAAGAGAAGAAGACACTGTATCGCGTCAGGGTGGAGATGAGTTCACGCTTTTATTAGGGGATATTGACTCTTACTCACAATGTGAACAGATGTTGACACGTTTACATTACTCTCTTTCACTGCCTTATTTAATTGATGAGCACACGATAAATATTGGTGCTTCAAGTGGGGTGACACTCTATCCTCTGGATGATAGTGATATTGATACCTTGGTACGACATGCGGATCAATCGATGTATCAATCAAAACTAGCAGGAAAAAATCGTTATCACCTTTTTAATGCTGAACAAGATCAAGAGATTATAAAATCACATATTCGTTTGCAAGAAATTCAAGCCGCCCTGACGAATAATGAGTTTTGTTTATATTATCAGCCAAAAGTAAATATGAAATCAGGTGAGGTATTTGGTGTTGAAGCCTTGATACGCTGGCTTCACCCAGAAAGAGGTTTGATTCCGCCAATGGAATTTCTACCAATCATTGAAAATACTGATTTGGAAGTTGAGATGGGACACTGGGTTGTTGCTGAGGCGGTGAAGCAGCTTGATATGTGGCGGCAAGAAAATATTCATCTTGAAGTGAGTGTGAATATTTCATCTCATCATCTGCAATCTGCGACATTCTTCTCTCAGCTGGAGAGTGTATTAGCTAGGTATCCAGAGATTGCATCACACTATCTGCAGTTAGAAATATTGGAAAGTAGTGCTTTAGGAGACTTGCAATCTATCAGTACAATCATCAGAACATGTAAACAAGTATTAGGCGTTAATATTGCTTTAGATGATTTTGGAACGGGCTATTCATCACTCACGCACTTAAGAAGTTTACCTGCAAATACAATTAAGATAGATCAAAGTTTTGTGAGGGATATGCTGGATGACCCTAGTGATTATGCGATTATTGATGGTGTAATTGGTTTGGCAGATTCATTCAACCGAGGCGTTATTGCCGAAGGTGTTGAAACAATAGAGCATGGTTTAATGTTGCTTCTTATGGGCTGTCAAAATGCACAGGGCTATGTCATTGCAAGGCCGATGCCTGCCAATGAGCTCACGACATGGCTGAGTGCTTATAGCCCTAATGAAGAGTGGATAGCGTGTGGCAACACAAAACGGACCGTTAAAGAGACAAAAATAAAGTTACTTAAAGTGATGCTTGAATATTGGTTCGCGAATGTGAAACAAGTGATTCAGAGCCAGAAAGAAGGTGATGAGAAGTACGAATTGATTGACTATAAAAAGTCTCATCATGGTTCTTGGGTTGAACGAGCAAGACAAGAGCAACTTTTTGATGATGACTGGCTAGATAGTTTGGCACATGAAAACGAAACAATGTATCACTTAGCAGATGCATTGAATACGCAATATCATGCAAATCAGGGTGGCGATGTCCAAGATGAGTTAAAGGCTCTTGAAAAAGCTTATGAAAAAGTAATGACTATTTTGGTCGGTCATTAAGGTACGCCTTATCACGATGGTGCACGCTTTATTCAGGTGGCAACCTTAGGCTGTCTTCATCAGCATCAACAACTTCGTGTTCTAAATCTAAAACGGTCTCATCATCTTTATTCATATGAATAAGTTGACCATTTACTTTTGAGCCCATTGCCATTTCTAGCAAGTGATAATAAACATTGCCTTTGATCTTGGCTTTGGGTGCCAATTCAACATGATGCGAGGCATAAACATTACCGATTATCTCGCCATTAATAATAATGTTAGGGACTTTAATTTCACCTTCTAAACTACCTTGCTCACTTAAGGTGAGAACAGACTCGGTATCCCCTGTTGCTTGAATATTACCGGTAACACTGCCATCAATTCGTAAGCCGCCACTGAAGCTAATATCACCTTTAATGTGAGTATGTTGACCAATTAGGGTGTCGAGCCGAGTTGATTTCTTTTTACGTTTGTCTTTATTGAACATGAGACACCTCAGTGTTAATTATTAGGGGATAGTTGCCAATTAAAAGTACGGGAGAGTGTGACTTTTTTGTTTTGAATGAGTTCGACCGTTATTGTTAATGGTTTGACATCATCGGTTAATTTTATTTTCCCTTCAAGGACTTGTACATGACGAAGGTTTAATTTTTGTGGTTTTAAAGTCTGTGGTTCCAATTTACTCTCACTATTCAATACCATATTGATGGTACCCGTAATGGGCTTATTGATTTTCTTGCCCTGTGAAATAACGAGGCGATAGCGAATAATATCAGGCCGAACATCATCTGGGCGTAGGTGAAGTTCACGGATTTGTAATTTACTGGATGTGGAGCCTTTGGTAATAGATTGGTAAAACTGAAGGTCTTTATTCAAAGTAAGTACTTGCTCTTGCAGCTGTGTTAGCTCTTTTCTGAGCTGTCCAGTTGTAGCTTGCTCAAGAGAGAGTTGAGAATAATGTTGCTCTGATGTGACCGTATATTGCTCATTATGTTTTTGCAGTCGTTCGATCTGTTCATTTAATTCTTGGGTGTGCTTTTGCTGCTGGAGTGTCTGCTTTTGCTGAAATAACCACTGCACTGTAGCAGTCAGTATGACAACAAAGACGACAAGCATCACCGTTCGTAAGGGTTTAGGTTGATGAATAACGTGTTTAGCTAATGATGACATAGTGGTTTATGGCATTGTCGCGATGATATCGATTGCGAGTGTTTCCTCAAAACCAAACATAATATTCATATTTTGAATAGCTTGACCTGAAGCGCCTTTCACCAAGTTATCGATAACGGATAAAACAACAACGGTATCACTACCTTGAGGTTGGTGAACTGCAATTCGGCAGGTATTAGCACCACGAACACTACGCGTTTCAGGGTGCGATCCGGCAGGCATAATATCGACAAATGGTTCGTCTGCATAACGTTGCTCAAACAATGATTGTAGATCAACCTCTTTGTTTAACCGGCCGTAAAGGGTCGCGTGAATACCACGAATCATCGGAGTGAGATGTGGCACAAACGTGAGATTAACAGCTTGTTCACTGGCAAGGTTTAAACCTTGTTCAATTTCAGGTAAATGGCGATGACCGGCAACAGCATAGGCCTTCATGCTTTCCGAGGATTCTGCTAATAATGCACCAACGGATGCTTTTCTACCTGCACCACTCACACCTGATTTTGCATCAGCAATAAGATGTTGAGGATCAATGATATTGTTTTCTAGTAGCGGTAAAAAACCTAACTGTGTAGCAGTTGGGTAGCAGCCAGGTGCGGCAACAAGTTGAGCTGACCTTATCGCTTTACGATTCACTTCAGGAAGACCATAAACCGCTTGTTGTAGAAGCTCTGGTGCTGTGTGTGGCATGTTATACCACTGCTCCCACTGCTGGGCATCTTTTAGGCGAAAATCTGCTGAGAGGTCTATAACACGTGTTCCACGGGCAATAAGCTCGGGCACAAGTGCCATGGCGACAGTGTGAGGTGTGGCAAAGAATACGACATCACAGGCAGATAACAGATCGACATTAGGTTCGCTGAATGTGAGATCAACATGACCACGAAGGTTGGGAAACAAGTCACTAACAGCCAGCCCCGCTTCACTACGTGATGTGATAACTTGTAATGATACTTCAGGGTGTTTTGCTAATAGTCGTAAAAGCTCTACGCCCGTGTATCCTGTGCCGCCTACAATACCTACTTTGATCATCTTGCTTCTCTTGAGTGAAGTGTAAAGTGAATATACCCGTTATCATTCAATTTGCGTTTTTTAGAGCGTAAATTGAATGGTCAGGGGTATATATTAAAAGAGTGGCCACGAAAGAAAAAGAATTATCACTTTTCTTTGTTTAACTTAATGATAGTTTAATAAACTTTCTAGTCGTTGTTTTTGAATAATATAGTGATCTGTAGAGTAGTTCACACCCTGAGGAAAAGATAGATCAGTGATATATAAAGGATAGGGTTCGTTGAACTTTTGTAGGCTTAAGGCCAGCTCTCTGACCTGCTGAAATAATGTCCGATCATCTGCTTTTCCACTAAATTGATGGGTGCCACAATGAAGGGTACATTGCGCATCATTTTCCAGCGATGACATGTCAATAGTCACGGGTAAATACTCTTGCTTAGCTGGAGCGGTCAAGGCCATAGCGGATACCTTCCAGCTTTTACTACTACTTTTTGTTAGGCGATAGAAACGAAGATGCTCAACGTTATTTTTTTGTTTTATCACACTTAAGAAGCGATAAAAATGACTACTCAGCGTCGCCTCCGATAGTCCATTATATTCTTGATGTAAAAGTGTTCCTTTTTCATCAAGTAAAAATAGCGACACTATTTTCTTTTTAGAAGACAGGAATACTGTTATTTGATTGGGAGATTGTAATCGCAATAATTGTTCAAATAAGCCATCTGAATCTAGGTATTGATCGACTTTTGTTTTTGAAAAATGGGGTTTAGAAGAGGCTAATACCTTAAGTATATTGTGCCCTTTTGAAACAAAGGTATAGTCACAACTACCCGGTTGCCACTGGACTAAATAGTTTTTTTCAGCAATAGAAACAAGATAATCGCCATTGCTCACATTGGATTTGTAGTGAGTAGTTACATCGTTATATAGCTTTGATAGACGTAGCTCTATAGATTTTCCATGTGCCTCTGATGGGCACCAGCACTTTGTTAATTCAGGAGAGGAAAGGCTGGGTTGCCATAACAGTATGGTACTAATCATCTCAAGTGTAGCGGTAGTGCCGGTATGAGAAAAATAATGCCACTGTCCCCAGCTAGAATAGATAAGCCCTTCAATGGTGGAAACAAGATTTTGTTTCTTGAGAGCATAATTTAAAGGATCATTTTGTAAACTAGAAACAACGAGGCCTTGCTGACTTAAGGAGTCTTGAACTGCTTCATGTTCAAGGTTGACGAATATCATTACTTGTTCCAATTTAGCTGGTTCATTTAATGATGATTCGGCTATTATTGGCGGGATCTTTGATAAAGAAGAGCGTAGTAATTGTTGTACAAGCTTAAGCACAAGACTGGCAGCTACTCGCTCAGTATGATCAGCTACTTTGATTCGGTTTGCTCTTGTGAGTAGATGATTACGTACAGCCCAAGTAAGGACATGCAATAAAGAGTGTGATTTAAATAATGGCTGTTCTTTATCTGAGTCGAGCGGGATATCACTGATCATCCAATCACTATCATTATCGAAGCGATGTAGATAGACATCTTCATCGGCATTATTTGGCAATAATGAGTTTGGTAAACAGGGAATAGTGTCTGGAGAAAAATCGTGAAATAACTGATATTTCTGATTTAGCTGACGCTTTTTTTGTTCGATATTAAGTGATTGTTTCTCTGCATAGCGAATAAGGCTGTCTCGGATATTGAGATGAAGCTTACTGACTTGTTCATACTCCAATACACATTGTCTATAGCTTGACCTTTGACGTCTATCAAGGCTTAGGCCAACGTGCTGAGGCCATTTCCAATATGAGACGAGTTGTTGAATAAAGTGTCGCCGCCAAGGATAACGCGCCTGAGAAACATGTTGTGATAGACGTTCGTTAAACTGTATGTAGAGTGACTGTTGAGCGAGTAACTTATACTCTTGGCTAAGGGAGGCCGAGCTCATCACGGCATGTAACTTCAAAACATTGCAATCTAGAGCCAGTGGATCTTTCTGACCGTGAAAAACGCCTTGTTTGGCATGCTGACATAACCATGTAGTATCAGAATCATCAAGTAAGTGTTGATAATAAGTAAGCTTAAAAACACGACCTAAACCTTGATCTAATGCTGCAAGCAATAAAGAAGCAGTTTGATTGAGTAATAGCTGATTATCAGGTGCAGAAAGTGGACCAAAGTCAATAGTGCTTGCGTGGCCAAGTACACGTTGTTGAGTAATGGTTTGAGCTGCTTGAAGATAGTCCGACTGTTCTTGTTCTGGGCTAATGGCCCACCATAATGGCGAGCTTCCCGCTAAGACCAGACCATTGAGATAAAAGCGACTCAAATCATCAGAAGAAAGCGTGTTTTGACTTAATGATTCTTTGGATAGTAGCCGCGTATGGAGGGTGATTTTTAAGCTTTTAGCCCATGACTTAACTTCAGTCAGCTTTTCTTGTAAGAGTTGATGTGTGTTTTCTCCTACATCATGAACAAGCCATAGCTCAAATTCAGCTGTTTCAGGTGTGTTAATAATTCCATGATCATTAATTAAATAGACGCCTAGCAGAGGATAATGTCTGAATGGTCGACGTTTGAAATTAAAATTAGGATTAACTAGTTTAGCGGCATCAATGACAGCATTACTGGGTTGATAATCAACAATGCCAGCAGGCGTATCATCGCTAGTATAGCCAGGCATGCCTTCAACATTAATATGAAATAGCAAAGCCAGCAAGTCAAAAAAGTCTTGCTGGCTTTTAGGTACTAGTTCTTTCAATCGCTCTATCCGTGTGCGATTGATTGATTGGAATTGAGTTAGGGCTTCGACTGCCTCCACTATTTTTCCTATCTCTGTCGTTTAGTGACGGAAATGACGCATGCCCGTGAAGACCATGGCAATACCATGTTCATCAGCTGCTGCAATCACTTCATCATCACGCATTGAGCCACCCGGTTGAATGACTGCGCTAATGCCCGCTTCTGCTGCTAGGTCTAAACCATCACGGAATGGGAAGAATGCATCTGATGCCATCACTGCGCCAGGTACAGGTAGACCTGCATCATCTGCTTTGATTCCAGCAATCCGGCTACTGATTACGCGGCTCATTTGACCGGCACCAATACCAACGGTTTGCTGGTTTTTCACATAAACAATCGCATTTGATTTAACAAATTTAGCGACACGCCATGCAAATAGCATATCTTGCATTTGTTCATCTGTTGGTGCTTTTTTCGTCACTACTTTTAATTCGTCTTGAGTCACTAAAGCGGTATCGCGATCTTGTACTAATAAACCGCCAGTGACACGTTTGTAATCGAGGCCTTCAGCTTGTTGAGCAGGGAGGTCACCACAACAAAGTAGGCGAACATTCTTTTTAGCACTGACGACTTCTTTTGCTTCATCACTAATTGATGGAGCAATAATCACTTCAACAAATTGACGGTCAACAATGGCTTGTGCTGTTTTAGCATCGAGTTCACGGTTAAAGGCGATAATTCCACCAAATGCTGATGTCGTATCGGTATGGTAAGCCAAATCATAAGCAGTTAATAAATCATCAGCCACTGCGACACCACATGGATTGGCATGCTTAACAATGACACATGCTGGTGACTCAGGGAATGCTTTAACACATTCAAGAGCGGCATCAGTATCTGCAATATTATTGTATGACAGTTCTTTGCCTTGAATTTGAGTGGCAGCACTGATTGTGCCTGACTCTGGTTCTGCTTCAGTATAAAACGCTGCTTTTTGATGAGGGTTTTCACCATAACGCATATCTTGTGCTTTATTGAATTGCGTATTGAATGTACGAGGGAAGGTCTCTTCGCCACTATTATCAGTATAGGCATCAGTGATTTTGCCTAAGTGATTGGCTATAGCGCCATCATAATGAGCAGTGTGTTCAAATGTTTTCACTGCTAGATCAAAACGTGTTGCATCATCAACTGCACCTGTTTTTTCGAGCTGCTCAAGTACACGCCCGTAATCAGCAGGATCAATTAAAACGGTAACAGAGGCATGGTTTTTTGCTGCCGCACGTAACATTGTTGGGCCGCCAATATCAATGTTCTCAATCGCCATTGGCAATGTGCAATCATCACGAGCAATCGTTGCTTCGAATGGATATAAATTAACCACCACTAAATCGATA
>ENA-OSET01005004-OSET01005004.1-sediment-metagenome-genome-assembly--contig:-NODE-5004-length-11419-cov-9.299154_pt1 | contig 11419 bp, 9 predicted proteins | sample MGYA00237882_ERZ534229 | MGnify/ENA primary metagenome ERZ534229 (study PRJEB26408, sample SAMN06266212) | sediment metagenome | isolation source: Hudson Canyon methane seep mesocosm | place: USA:Hudson...
AGGTAAAATTCTGTCGTTCCAATTAGCTGGATCAGCACAAGATTGACCACTTAGGTCTTCTTTAGTTCCCCAGTCTCCTCCATTAGCTGGACTATTTAAGAATATATAATTTCCCGTTGTTCCAGCATTTAACGTTACAACACCAGTCCATGTTCCAGTTCCATCATCTGACAATGGAACTGCTATTGCATCCCCAAATACACCTCCACCAGCATACATACCGTTGGGACCAACTGTAATGTTTGCCGTGTTTACAGATAATGTAATGTTAACTAAAGAAGGGTAAGTACATGTTCCATCATCAGTAGTTGCATTTGGATTATAGTTATCCGCAGCTGGATCTGTACATCCTGGCACATCACCTGTTGCGCATTCTCCACATGTTCCATAAACATTTGCTACATCTCCAGAATTTAATACCCATAACCTATTCGCATAATTAGCATAATCTGTTATAGGAGCACATGAACCTCCATCTATCATAGATTGAATCAGACTTTCCTGAACTCCATCGACAACTAATAGATACTCCATATCTGTAGTTGGTGCAGGATCTAGTGTAAATGTCCAAGTATCATCACCATTATCTACAGCAGCTGGTCCAGCATTTGGATCCCAGCCCCACCATGGACCTGTCATCTGTACAGTGCTAGCACTAGTACATACGGTTGTTGTAATAGTAAGAACTGTTGGCGGATAAGTACATGAACCGTCATCAGAAGTTGCATCAGCATTATAATTATCAGCAGCTGGATCTGTACATCCTGTAATAACACTTGGGTCACATACAGAACATGATCCCCATGTATCAGTTGTTGTAATAGCTCCTACTGTAATTAATCTATTAGCAAATGACCAGTAATCTGTAACTGGTGTACATGACCAGTCTCCTGACACAGTTCCTGCGGCAACTAAATCTGCTGCTTCACTTTGTGCCCAACCATCTGCACAATATATATACTCAAATGATCCTGCAGCTAAACTAAATGTTCCTTCCCATACGCCATCACCATCTCCATCAGTTAACGCATATGTACCACATGACCATCCGTCTGATGGACCTGTAGCAGCAACATATCCAGGTGTAAGTCCTGTACAATTCATATCTACTGTTAAGGTTACATTAAACATACATGAGCCATCATCTGTAGTAGCTGATGCATCATAATTATTTGCTGTTGCATCTGTACATCCTGCTACAACTACTGCAGCTGCACATCCATTCCATTGAACTACATCTAAAATAATATCAGAAGCAATAACTTCTACTTCTCGATTTACAAATACATTTCCTAATGAGTCAATTGTTGTAAGTACACAAGATAAACTTGAGTCTAAAGATTCCTGAATATTCCAGTTATCTGCAGAAAACTTGAACTCATAAGATCCTGGAGCTAATAATGTAGTAAAATCCCAAACATTATCTCCATCAGCATCCGACATAGCCCAACAGTTTCCACACCATCCATTAAATATTCCATTAACTTCAGGTGTTGTAAATCCAGATACACCATTCATGTCAACTTGGAAAGTTACATTATAAGAAGTGGGTGCTGAATTACAACTAGTACAAGATTCCCAGCAGACTACTCCTAAAGTAGTATCTCCAGAAACATTTAAAGATCTGTTCGTGTATCCGAAATTTGTAACAGTACAAGGATCTCCAGAAAAAAGACTCTCTTGAATACCCCACCCATCAGCTGAGAACTTAAACTCATGCGCAGTATTCTTTAATACTTTTCCTGATACATCCCAAACATTATCTCCGTCTGAGTCAGACATTGCCCAGCAATTTCCACACCAATTGTTAAATGAGCCATTAACTTCAGGTGTAGTAAACCCTGAAATAGAACTCATGTCAACTTGAAATGTAACTGTAGCTGAATCAGCTGCTGTTTGTGCATTTGAAGTAAATGCAAAACAGATAATCAGCAAGTTACACGCCAATAATTTAATAATTTTTTTCATAATAAGTTTGTTTTGGTTTTTTTAAATTAGTTAATACTATTTTTCCGGTCTTAAATGTATAAAATATTTACTTAGTGTTAACTTTACATTTACTTTTTTTTTACTAGATAAAATAATTAGATTATTATGGTTAGTGTGTTTTTTACACTATTAAAAATTTAGTTCTTTTTTAAATAATTAAGTTGCCAGATTGTATATAATACACTAAGTATGCTATTTGTTTTTTTAAACTTTAATAAAAAGCTGAGTAAATAAGAAGGGGGCAATTGCCCCCTTCTTATTTTCGCATATAGTAAGGCGGTCAAGCACTCCAACTATACAAATCACTACATTTTAAAACAAAAAATATCTACTTGACTAGACAATCCTAAACACAACCTCCATATGCATAAGAAGATGTGATTCTATTACTTTTAATATCAATTCTATTGTCAACATTAAACATATATTCTATTAAATCTATTATCTTGCTTGAATACCCCCATTCGTTATCATACCAGCTAACAACCTTGACAAATTTATCATCAAGTTGCATCCCCGCATTTGCATCAAATATTGAAGTTCTGCTATCAGAAAGAAAATCAGTAGACACAACCATATCTTCAGTATAACCAAGGATTCCTTTCAAATCCTCAGATAAAGATGCTTCTTTCATTGCATTACATACTTCAGGATATGTTGTTGATTTCTCAAGATTTACAGTTAAATCAACAACCGAAACATTTGCAGTTGGAACTCGAAAAGACATTCCTGTTAATTTCCCCATCATAGACGGAATTACTCTACCAACTGCTTTAGCAGCTCCAGTAGATGATGGAATAATATTTTGATACGCCCCTCTTCCACCTCTCCAATCCTTAACAGATGGACTGTCTACACTTTTTTGTGTAGCAGTAACAGCATGTACTGTAGTCATTAAACCATTCCTAATTCCAAATTTATCATCTAAAACCTTTACAATAGGAGCAAGACAATTTGTAGTACAAGAAGCATTTGAAACAATACTCATTTCAGAATTATACTCTTTATTATTAACACCCATTACAAACATTGGTGTATCATCTTTAGACGGTGCAGACATTATAACTTTTTTGGCGCCAGCTTGTAAATGTAAGTTTGCTAAATCTTTAGTAAGAAACAAGCCTGTTGACTCCACTATATATTCAGCTTGAACTTCATCCCATTTAATATTTTCAATACTCCTTTCTGAAGTTACTCTAATTCTCTGCTTATCAATTATTAGATAATTCCCATCCACTTCTATCTTTTCAGAAAACTTACCATGGGTTGAATCGTACTTTAACATATAAGCTAAATAATTAACATCAACAATATCGTTTATAGCAACAACTTCTATTGATTTATTATTAATTGCAGCCCTAAATACCAGTCTCCCAATTCTACCGAAACCATTTATTCCTATCTTGATTTTCATATTATTATTGTTTTAATTCTTAAAATTAATCATTTATATTATTTAAATCATTAAATGATCTTTTCAATCTTTCTTTAAAAGTAAGCTCACCTTCTCTTGCCCACTTTCTTGGGTCATAATACTTTTTGTTTGGCAATTGTTCGCAAGTAAGTACCCCTGATTCAAATTTTGATAATTTTTTTAATACGCATCATATCCATCATCAATATATTTATCCCTAAAATCATTTCTATAACTTTCCAACTTAGATTTACTTTGTATTTGATCTTTCTTGTACTTAGATATTTTTTTTATAAAAAAAATAGATACAAGTACTCCGCATACGAGACAACCGACAATCAATCCTATTGAAAAAAAAATAAAATAACTCATTTAATAAATTTCGTCAAAGTTAGTGTCTTTTATACACTTATTGCATTTTTTTAATAAAAATTTATTTTGTGTATATTTTACACTATCTTTGCATACAAATTTTTAAAAAATATGATTTTAATTGCTGATAGCGGCTCCACCAAATGTAGTTGGGCTTTGTGTGATGAGGGAGGAAATATTGTTTTCGAATGTAATACTATAGGATTTAATCCTTACTTTATTGATGAAAATAATATCCTAAAGAATTTAAACCAATCTGAATTAGTAGAACATATAGATAGCATAAAAAATGTGATTTTTTATGGAGCAGGATGCTCAGATACTGAGAAAAACAAGATTATTGAAGGTCCTCTTCAACTTTTTTTTAAAAATGCAAAAGTAAGCATCAAGCATGATATTGATGCTGCTTGTTACGCTATGTATAATGGGAATCCTAATATAACTTGTATTTTAGGAACAGGTTCGAATTCCTGCTTTTATGATGGATATAGCATTTTTGAAAACGCCCCTTCTTTAGGATTTTTACTTGGGGATGAGGCTTCTGGAAATTATTTTGGCAAAAAGTTACTTACACTTTATTTCAATAAAGCGCTACCAAAAGATTTAAGCCGAAAATTTGAAGAAGGATTTGAAACTAACCTACCTATTGTTAAAGAAAATCTTTATGGAAATAATAGAGCAAATGTATACCTCTCAAAGTACTTTCCTTTTGTGTCTGAAAATAAAAACCACACAATGATTAAGGATCTAATTTATAATTCGTTAGATGAATTCTTTAATTTACATGTATGTTGTTTTAAGAATCACACAGAAGTTGAAATTAATTTTATTGGATCTGTTGCATACTTTTTGTCTGACGAAATAAAAATAATAGCAAAAAAATATAATTGTAAAGTAGGTAATATAATTAAAGACCCTATATATAACTTGGTTGACTTTCATTTTGATAAAATAAAGACTTTAGAATTTAAAGAAACTTTCTTAAATAATTAAGGCAGTGAATTATTATCGAAATTAATTAAATGTCTTCTCCATGTTGAGATAAGTCTAATCATCTTAACTCTTACTACTCTCGAACTCTTAAGGGTAATAAAATATCACATAGAATCCCACAAATACTATTACTAATATTAATGCAATAAGATGCAAGATAAATGTTTTGTAATTTATAATCCTATTTCATCATCCAAGAACCACCAACACTTAAAACATTTGCCAATTCTAGATATTCTAAATAAGAATCTTCATTTATTCCACCAGTTGGGCAAAAAACAACATTTGGAAAAACATATTGATAAGTTTTTAAAGCGGGTATCCCACCAAATAAATTTGCAGGGAAAAACTTAAAGAATCTTAATCCCATGCTCAACCCTAAAATAATATCGCTTGGTGTAGAAATTCCTGGAATAAACGGAATTTTAGAGATTAGCAATTCCTTTGCTAATTCCTTAGTTATTCCAGGACTTACAATAAAATCAACTCCAATTTTTTCTAATCTATGAATTTGCTCAATATTAATAACAGTACCAACACCTACGCAAATCTTATTACCATAATTTTTCTTTATAAATTCAATAGCTTCAAAAGCAACTTTAGTTCTAAGAGTTACTTCAATACATTTAATATTTCTATTTAATAGGGAATTAATTTTAGGTTCTATTTCATTTATATCATTAATAGTAACAACTGGAATTATTGAATGTTGATTTAATATATATTGAATATTATTTTGTATAACTTTCATAGCTATCCTTTTTATAAAAAACTTGCGCCCTCTTCACTTGAAGAAACTTGCGTTCGCATATTAAAAAATAATTCCCTTCCTAAACCAAACACATTACTATTTTCTTTTGTTCTAACATCCCTATTATTTACTTGTTGATCCATGCATTTTAATTCTCCAGTAATGGCATTCATAAGAATAATATCTCCAGTCTGAATTTTAGAAATTAAACCACCATCTTTAGCTTCAGGAACTACATGAATTGCTGCAGGAATTTTTCCAGAAGCACCAGACATTCTTCCATCTGTAATTAATCCAACCTTAAACCCTCTTCTTTGCAATATAGTGAGTGTTGGAGTAAGCTGATGAAGTTCAGGCATACCATTTTGTTTTGGGCCTTGAAATGGAAATATGGCAATAAAATCTTTATTTAATTCATTATTCTTAAAGGCCTTAATTAAATCATCTTGCTCTTCAAAAACAATTGCTTCTGCCTGTACAATCATTTGTTTAGAATCTATAGCTGATATTTTCATAACTGCTCTACCAATATTTCCACTCATCATTCTCAAACCACTTTTTAATTGGAACGGATTTGAAACTTCCCTAATAATTGACTCATTTAGAGATTTTTTTGGACCTTCTTCCCAAACCAATTTATTTTCTTTAATTTTTGGTTCTTTTGTATATTTATCTAACCCAAAACCAAGAATTGTATTAACATCATTATGCAATAAACCATTTTCAAGTAAAGTATGAATTAAAAACCCCATACCTCCAGCTGCATGAAAATGATTAACATCAGCAGCTCCATTTGGATACACTCTTGTTAATAAAGGTATTACTTCTGAAAGTTCTGAAAAATCATCCCAATTAATTATAACTCCTGCTGCTTTTGCTATTGCTATTAAGTGGATTGTATGATTTGTAGATCCTCCAGTTGCTAGTAGTCCAATAATTGCATTAACAATAGTCTTTTCACTTACAATATTACATAAGGTTTTATCAAACGATTTATTTATAGAGGTTTGAGCAATAACTTTTACAACTTCTTCATTTAAAATTTCTCTCAATTCTGTCCCTGGATTTACAAAACTAGATCCTGGTAATTGAAGCCCCATAATTTCCATGAGCATTTGATTACTATTAGCTGTACCATAAAAAGTGCAAGTTCCTGGGGAATGGTATGAATCTGATTCTCCTTTTAACAAAGCTTCCCTATCTATTTTTCCTTCTGCAAAATCTTGTCTAATTTTTGATTTTTCTTCATTACTAATTCCAGTTTCCATAGGTCCTCCCGGCACAAATGCAGTTGGCAGATGCCCAAATTTTAACGCTCCAATCAATAATCCAGGCACAATTTTATCGCAAATTCCTAAACACAATACGCCATCAAACATATTATGAGAAAGACCTAATACAGTTGATAAACTAATAACATCACGACTAAACAAAGACATTTCCATACCAGGCTGACCTTGTGTAACTCCATCACACATTGCCGGAACAGCTCCTGCAACTTGTGCAACAGCATTATACTTTAAAGAATACTTTCGTAATATTTCTGGATAATGCTCATACGTTTTATGAGCAGAAAGCATATCATTATAAGCAGTTATTATTGCTATATTTGGAACTATGTTTTTACCTAAAGCAGCCTTGTCTTTTGTTCCACAACCCGCAGCAGCATGAACAATATTACCGCAGCTTAAATGAGATCGAGAAAATCCTTTGTCAAATTGAGATAACATCTGACTTAAATATAATTTTCGAGTTTTCTGACTTCTTAAAATAATTCTATTTGTAATATGTTCAATCCTGTTGTTTAGCATCATTGTGTGTAATAAATTTCCATTTCTTTATAATTTTTAACAAAATACGAAATAGGAACATTAGTCTTTGTTGATTTTTTTAAAACCTTAAATTTATGTTCTCCTGTAAAGAATAGAACAATAGCATTACTTTTTGCTATAAATTCTTTACTACATGTAATTCTATTATATGGATAATTAGGTGCTTTAGTAGTGAATACTCCTATATTAATTGAATTCATTAATTTATCTGATTCCTTATCATTAGGGAAAATAGATGCAGTATGCCCATCATTACCCATACCAAGCAAAGTAAAATCTGTTCTTTCAATAAAGCATGAATAATTGCTTCTTACCATTTCTAAATTTAATAATTCATCATCAATACAACAAACCATTGATGATAATATTGCAGTTTTAGCGGAATTTTTAATAAGATTGTTTTTAATATGGGTTTCATTACTATAGTTGCTTTTTTGATCTACGAAGCGTTCATCAACCAAACCGACCTTAACTTTTCCCCAATCAATATTTTCTTGTGAAAGGGAAGAATATAAATTTATTGGTGTAGATCCACCCGAAAGCAATATTCTTGCATCCCCATAGTTTTTAATAGCATCCGAAATATAAAGTGAGATTTTTTTTACCAAAGAACTTTCAAGAATATTTATGTTTTCAAAGTTTTTTATTTTCATATTTTATATTTTGATCCAAGCATGTTTTTTGTCTAATATCTCATTTCCAGGACCCCAAGAACCAGCTTCATATAAAATATTTTTGAAATTAGTTTTTTCCCAACCATTTTTTATTGATTCAATCCAAGCCCATGCAGCTTCCAATTCGTCTTGCCTCATAAATAGAGTTTGCTCACCTCTTAATATATCTATAATTAACCGTTCATAAGCTTCAGGTAATCTTTCATGAAATGAATCCAAATAATCTAATTTTAATGAAATAGGTTTATATCGATAGCCACCAGGCCCTGGTAACTTAGTCATTTGTACAAGTTCAATTCCTTCTTCTGGCTGTAGCCTTATAATAAGTGCATTTCCAGGAGTCTCTCCTTGTGAAGGAAAAAGATTATGTCTGACAGATTTAAAATTAATAATAATTTCAGAATATCTTTTTTTCATTCTTTTACCAGTCCTCAAATAAAATGGAGTATTCTTCCATCTCCAATTATCAATAAAGGATTTAATAGCAACAAAAGTTTCTGTTTCAGATTCAAATTTATTTATATCTTGTAAATAAGATGACACTTGACTTTCTAACACATCATTTTCAGCAAGCTTACCTCCTATGTACTGACCTTTAACTGTTTCTTTCAAGACAGATTCTTCATTGAAAAAACGTAAAGATTTAAGTACTTTAAGTTTTTCATTGCGAACAGAATTTGCATCAAGTTTTGCTGGAGGCTCCATAGCTATAAGGCACAACAATTGCAATAAATGATTCTGAACCATATCTAATAACGCACCGCTTTGTTCATAATAATTACCTCTACTTTCTACACCAATAGTTTCTGCAACTGTAATTTGTACAGAATCAATATCTTCAGAAGACCATGAGTGTTCAAATAAGTGATTTGCAAAACGTAAAACCATTAAATTCTGTACTGTTTCTTTTCCTAAATAATGATCAATACGATATATCTGATTTTCAGAAAAGCATTTGTTTATTTTTGAGTGAATTTCTTTAGAAGAAGCTAAACTAAATCCTAAGGGCTTTTCTAACACTACTTTACTTCTTAAATTGATCAATTGACATTTTTTTAGCATGTCACTAATTTCACCAAAAGCATCTGCCGGAGTTGAAAAATAAAATATATTTTGAAAACTTGTTGTTTTATTTAATTCATTTTTTAAGATTTGATAATCTATTTCGGTGTGTTTAGGAATATTTATTAATTTAATATTTTGCAAAAAATCTTCAATTTTCGCTTTATCTAAATTATAATCGATAGTTTTTTCTATAGAAGATTTTAAGTCAGAATAAAAATTTGAATGTTTTTTTTCGGATCGAGTAATCGCATAAATATTAAAATCACATTTAATCTGATGATCAACATACCTGTGAAAGAGAGCTGGATAGATTTTACGGATAGCTAAATCACCATCTCCTCCAAAAATTACGGCATTAAAAGGCTTTATTTTTAATATTTTTTTTACAGATTGACCCAATTAGTAATATAAATTTATTTGCAAATATATAACCTTTGTGTATAACATACACTAATTAACTATACTTATTTTAATGAAACAAAATAAAAAAGTTCGAAATTAGGACCGTAAGGCCCACCAAAAAGAAACCCGCTCAATTGAGTGGGTTTTATTTTAAATATAAATTATGTAATTCTACAATCTATTTTTTATATTTGGCTAAAATTAAATACTATGAAAAATATAATAATATTAGCTATAGCTTGTTTAGTTCTTTCTTCTTGTTCAAATATGAAAGCTGATGCAGAGAAGGCTTGTGACTTTACTACACAAATAATGGAAATGATGCCTCAAATGATGGAATTAAGTATGAAGGCAGGTTTTGGAGACGAAGACTCAAAAAAAGAAGCTCAAAAAGAACTTGATGAGCTTCAAGCAAGTCTTGAAAAGATGGGTGAAGAGCTGGAGAGTATAAAGGGTAAATATGATGAAGAGGAATTTCAAGCATATTTTTTAGAAAACTGTGAAAGTGCAAAAGAATTGTTAGAAATGGGTAAGGCTCTTGAGGCAATAGGCGAATAAATTGATGAAACAATTCATGCTATTGCATAAATTACAAACCTTCTCTTACTATACGCTTTACTCCTACCAATTATAAACCCACTCAATTGAGTGGGTTTTCTATTTATTAAGTCGGGGTAGCAAAGCTTTTTCTATTCCCGCCCTTGGCAGTGCTTAGTTTAATCAATCACATCTAAATGTTGGTAGATGAAATCAAATCCTCCTCAAATTTATCGGATTTCCCGCCCCGGTTCTCCACCGATTCATTTTATCAATAATCTTGAATGAATTCGTACTACCATTTTGAACAAAAAGTCTAATTGTGTATGGTCTTAAATTATCTTCACGCATTTGGTCTTAAATTTTGCTCTGTATCACCTTCAAATGAAAATCTATTTGTCCCTCTTCTTTATGGGCAAGTTCATTAAAAATTTCTTTGTGTAATTTTGGTAATGCATGAAATGGAACCCCTGGATAAGCATGATGCTCAGCATGATAAGGCATGTTCCACATTAGAAGTTTAATGAAGCTGTTTGTTTTAATGCTTCTGGTTTTTTCTAAAACAGTCCCTTTGTGAGGCAGGCCACTGTGCTCCATAATCAAATAGCTGGCAAGTAGACAATGTGAAACAGCTTGGCCGATAAAAAGACCCCAGAAGCCAGGATAAAAAAGTATAGCCATTGCAGCAATACCGGCATGCACGCAAAGGGTGACAGCACTTTCAAAAGCGATTTGATTTTTTACTGCATTACGTACAAAAGGAAACCAGCGCTTGCGTATAATATCAGGCATTCCCAGAGCGCCAAATAATAACATCATAAGCTTAAACATCAATAGAGGAAACCCCGAAATCCAACCCATATAGGCTGGCAGAGTAGCAACGACTGAAGGCAATGGTTTGGCGCCGAGAGAAATTTCCGGATCTTTACCTGGTTCGTGGGTATGTCTGTGATGTGTGAAATGTAATTCTCTAAAGGCAGTAGGGGCATATAAATGTCCTACACCACATACAAATGCTGCGATTCTGTTTAATCTCATTGATTTAAATGCTGTATTATGGATAGTTTCATGTTGGCATGCAAAAAGACTGCATCCCATTATTCCAAATCCAAATAAAGCCAATGCAAATTTCCACCAACTTTGTTCCCAACAGAGAACTACCATAGTAGCGGTTGCCAAAAACAGAGTAAACATAATCAAAAAGCGAATCGATGCAGGATGATTCCTCTTTGGTAGAAGCTGATGCATCTTTTCTTTGTTTAGCTTGTTGCTCTTGTAAAACTCTTGTTCCATGTTTGTTAACACCCCGCTAAAGCTCAATGGTGTTTATCTGCTAATATAATGTTCTAGCATTATTTCACGAATTCTAATTCACAGCGCTCTTTCACCT
>ENA-OSET01005010-OSET01005010.1-sediment-metagenome-genome-assembly--contig:-NODE-5010-length-11408-cov-6.153826_pt1 | contig 11408 bp, 11 predicted proteins | sample MGYA00237882_ERZ534229 | MGnify/ENA primary metagenome ERZ534229 (study PRJEB26408, sample SAMN06266212) | sediment metagenome | isolation source: Hudson Canyon methane seep mesocosm | place...
CTTGCCCCGAACTGAGCCGCAAAGTATACAGCCTAAAACACAACCGTCAATGGCTTATTTACCCTTATTTTAACAAACACCACAAACTCAATCACTTAACCGTGGCACTTAGTCATAAGATTAATTTTAAAGCGTTAATTTGTAAATTTACAATTTTTGTCCTTATAGGCAACCAAAGAGCCTGACCCACTTTCAAAACCAGCAAAGTCACCACCCGTAGCATTAAAAACCACAACCTGACACCCTGACTCTAAATAAGTCATCGGGCTTGTAGAACCTGGAAGCGGCATCTTATCCTCCCATAGCAACTTTCCTGTATCCGCACTATAAGCACGGGCAAAGCCGTCAGTTGTTCCTGTAGCAAACACAATCCTGCCTGCACTCGCCAAAACTCCGCCAAAGTTTATATCTCCATTAACAATGACCCTACCCTGTTTATCTACCCTTCCACCAAAAGGCACTCTCCAATTATGCTCTCCAGTCTGTAAGTTGACTGAGGTAATAGTACCCCAAGGACCTTTCGTCGCTGGATGCCCGTCACGGCCTAAAAATAATTGCCACCTCCCCTCGTCTTTGAGCAAATCATACCGAATTAAGAAACTATCAGCACTTTCAATGTAATCTTTAATATCGTTAAGGACTTCAGAATCCAAGGTCTTTTTTATTTCTGAATACTGATGGACTTTATTAAAGGCCTCCATTGACTCAAGAGGATCAAATCTATCGTTTTTAACAATGCCTAATAAAGAAGGAAAATATCCGCCCCCCTCAGATTCTGACTGAACAAACCCTTGCCGAGCCAAACCATGACAACTCGCACAAAAAGCTTTGTAATTTTTATTTCGTCCAATGACCGGCAAATGAGAATAGACCTGCTCGACCCAACCATATTCATGGCCATTTTTCGAACTATGGTAAAACCCAAGAGCATCTGCAAGCCACTTAAAAGAAGAGCTTTGATTTTTTGTTATGACTCTGTTGATCTTATCTGTATAAAGCATCCTTAAAAACCAAGGATCATGATTTGCTGGCACAATTAAGCTTTGACCTTCCTTAAAAAGCGCCCCTCCAGTACGATTGGCTCCTCCATGCAAACCATAAAGAATTACATCGTAATCATGAGAAACAGGAATATATTCTCCATATTTTCCCCTCCGCGTCTTAAGCTTTATATAGTTCTCATCCTCTTTGTTATCAATACGAAAATCTGTTTTTGGGTCAAGCTTGATTTGTGAAATCCGCTTAGGAATCGTAATGTGTCTTTGTGTCCTTGATACCTGCTCACCCTTTAAATTTGACTGAGGAACATTAATCAATGACATTCCATTTTTGTATATAGGTTTCCCCGTGATTAAATCTAAAACTATTATATTCCCTGTTTTTGATAACGCTATCACTGTCCTTTTTATTACCCCATCAACTTCAATGTCAGCAATAATCGGTGAACCTACTAAATCAAAATCCCACACATTATAAAAAGTCTCTTGAAATTGCCACTTAATCTCTCCTGTATTTCCTGACAACGCAAGAAGACTCGAAGAATAGTCAGTTTCATATTCTCTACCCTTGCCAAACAACCCTCCAGGGTCACTTGTCACCACGAAAAGAAGATCTGTTTGTTGATCATATGAAAAACCGGACCAAACCCGCGGCTGAATATTCCCACTCTTAAATAATGTTGTCCAAACTTCTTTACCAGAGAATAATTCAAAGGCTTGCACTCCGCCAGTATCAAAGGCAGCAACAAAAACATGCGTATCTGATACAACGGGTGGAATCACACTTCTATTGCTCGGGAAAAACCCATCGACGCCAACATCCTTGGCACGACTTCCATCTTGTACATTAAGGGCATATATTCCCTTAGGCGTAGGAACAAAAACGACATACCCAGAACCAATTCGTTTACTGGTCATACCTCTTTTTGCCACAGGAGACGAGAGTTTTCTTTGCCAAATTTCTTGACCCGTTTTAGGATTAAGCCCATAAACTTTTCCAAAAACTGATGTGGTTACAAGGATATTACCCGCCAAGACAGGCGTGGCTTGGTTAATCTTCCTGCCAACACTCTGGCTACTTACAAAATCATAAGTCCAAACTTGCTCCAAATTCTGGACGTTTTCTGAAGTGATAGCCTTTAGCTCTGAATAGCGAGTAGACTTATCGTCCGAGTAACTTCTTTGCCAGCCTGCATCTGCCGCAAAAGATTTAATGGGGAACAGGCCCAAAAAAATAATAAAAGCGCCCACTAATAGAGCACCAGTTCTCAAAAGATAATAATTATTCACATGCATCCTATCCAAAACACACCCCCCCAATAAACTACTAGCCATCACCACTCTGCCTCAGTCTTCGCGTCCTTATACCAAGCATCAAAGTCAGCAACTGACACCGCCTTCACGTTGGCAATCATATCATGGTGTCCTTCACCACAAAGCACATTACAGGAAACCTGTGTTAAGCCTCTTTCCTCTACGCTAAACAGTACTGTTGTCTTTTCGCCAGGGTTGATGACTTGCTCAATTTCATAATTAGCGATGGCAAAGGAGTGAATGACATCACCGCTTGTTATATCTAGTAAAACCGATCGCCCAACAGGAATAGTAAGCTCCTGTGTTTGAATACCATTACCGTAATCAAACTCCCAATACCATTTGAAAGCAGTTACCTTAATATGCAAAGCATCCTCAGGAATTGAGTTAAAAAAGCCAGAAAAAAACCATCCCCCAGCAAAGATAAAGGCAACCAAGAATACAACTGCACAGAAAAGTTTTCTCACAGGTGCTACCATAAAACATCCTCTCAAAATTAGTCTAAATTTCACTGAACATAATTAGCTCTTTAAATAAAACCAAATATCCCGTCCTAACACCAACTATACTCACAATCATTATTGATGCTCGCGCTATTTTTATTTCTTTGCATTTACTGTTAAGATTGCTTTTAATCCAAACACGCACACCCAAGCCACTCTTGGCATCAGAAGACTACAATAATTAATCTATTAATGACTATTCGTATTATCTACCCAAGATGGTATTTTCCATACAACTTAGGTGATACCGTTATGCTGTCATCTGTATTCCAAGCAATCCATGCACAAAACAAATTTAAGAATATCCACCTTATTACAGATACGTATACTGCCAATACTTTCTTTAACGACCCCTACATCAATAAAATCACTGGGCTTTCGAAATTTCAAAGTAAACTTCTTTCCAAAAAGCTCTTTAATATTTTTAAAGCACTCCCAAACACCTATGTGATTTGGCCTGGTTGGCATCAAGATACTTTTCGATATTTAAGATCAAAAAATAACCTTCAAAATTGCATCAACTCCCCCCAGAAAAATATTTTATCAATCAACTACGCCATTCAAATTGATAGCAATACACTTAATCAGCCCGACCTAAGACCACGAATATATTTAACAAAGGATGAAGAAGATAGCGCAAAAATAATTATTCCTAATAATGCAATTGGAGTACACATAGCTAAAATACGCAACTCCCAAACACGTAACGATCGCTCGCAATACCGATATAACCTCGAACACTGGCGCACATTGTGCCGAGAAATTAAAGTAAGCCTACCCCATATAACTATCTTTGAGATTGGTAGTGATGAATTTTTAGGTATTGGCGATCAACATATTGGATTTAGAACCATAAGAGAAACTGCTGCTTTGATTAATCAAATGGATCTTGTGATACTCTCGGATGGTGGCATACACAATATTTGCAATGCAATTGACAAAAAGGTCCTCCTCTTCCAAGCCTATGAATGGAATCCAGCCGAATTATTTAAAATGGGAAATGCTATTTTTGATTCTAACTGCCATCTATCATGTAGCACAAAGTGCCACCTTCTACATGAAATAAAACAAATCAAAGATGAACGACAAGTCTGTAATAGAGAGTGCTACCAATTAGACCCTCGCAAACTTGCATCAACGGCTATTAACTTTCTTAAAAAAAATTATGCCCCAAAGATACCTAAAAATTAATTTCGTCTCACACCTAGACCCCTTCCACTACCATGGTGGCGGCGAACAATACACCCGAAAAATTATTGAGAAAGGCTTAAGACGAGGCCATAAAATAAAAATCACCTCAATGAAACCTACAAAAAAAAGACTCCTTTCTAGGCTATTGGGCTGGAAAAAACCTGATCTATGGATTCTTTTTGATGTATTCAATGTCCCTGAGGCAAAAAAACACTTTGATCAAAAATTCATAGACCAAATTATATTGTCGGGCAACTATATTCTAGGACAAAATGCTTATGGCGACATTTGTTATCTCAATGCTCTACCCTGCAATGGTAATATTGGCAATGGAAAAGATTGCGTTGAAGAAATTAATCATTACCGCGAATTCAGAGGACACAAAAGCGGCTGGATGAATGGCTACTGCCCCGTCAACGACAACAAAAAACTTTTTAATAATGCGCTTTTAAATATCTTCTTATCTCCCCTACACGCCTCTGTCTTTCACAATATTTATCCTGCAACAAAGAATAAAACATATATTCTAAAACCTCTAGTGGACGTTGATATTTTTTACAACCAAAACAAAAAAAGAGATATAAAATACGCCTCCTATGGCGGCCACAGTGAAGCTAAAGGTTTTTATAATATAAAAGATAAATTTCCCAATGAAGAAGTTGTTTTTTTTGGCTCCAATTACACCACTCTAATAGATAAATTCAACTATGGAAAATGCTTAGGTCGCATTCCCTACCATGAAATGCCCAGCTTTCTTAACCGTGTTGAAAATTATATCCACACTCCTCGGTGGCCTGAGCCCAATGGACTTATAGCCAACCAAGCCATGCTATGTGGTTGTAATCTTATATCTAACAATAATGTAGGTGCACTAACTCATGATTTCGATATCGCCGACCCTAATGAATATAAAAATAATACTGATGACTTTTGGTTAACCGTTGAGGCCTTACTAAATGACAACTGATAAAAAAAAATCCCAAAATATTGGGGCTGTCTGCGCCTGTATTCAAGAAACGCCAGAACATAGCGAATACAGCATTAAAACACTCATCAACCAAGTTAAGACTATTAAAAACTTTCACTTGGTGATCATAGCCAATGGCTGCACACTAAACTCTGAACTTCGAAAAACAATAGAAACCCATAAAAATATTATACTCATTGAAGTTTCTATAAACCTTGGAGTCCCTATCGCTTGGAATTTGGGCATTGACATACTCATCTCCCACTGTGATTGTATTTTTATCCTCAATGATGATCTATGGGCTGAGCCTTACTGCCTTGAGACCCTAGCAAACACCCTTCAATCCCTCGACAACACGGCTGCCTTAGGTGTTGAAGGTGTTATTTCAAACAGAAGCAACGAGATTGGCTTTCCTATTGATGACATCAAATACAAAAAAAAGAGGTCTTTCTTAAGTTCTAAGAAAATTATTAATGTATCTGCTATAAGTGGATTTCTTTTGTTACTAAATACCACATTTTTAAAAGAAACAAAATTTAGATTCGACCCCCAATTTACCCCTGCATTTTGTGAGGAATATGACTTGGCCTTTTTTGCTCAAACCCATAACTACAAGCTGCAAATAATGACAGGGTTAGACAAGTATTATGACCACAAGCATGGCATCAGTTCAGGACCTAAAGAAATAAGCTACTTAAATAAAACTATTTGGAGTGACGACTTAGCAAAAAGAAACATCAAACTATTCGTGGAAAAATGGAACAAGTCAGCATAAAGCCTGACCACTCCTTATTTTTTCACCTAAAATACAAAAACTAGAACTAGAACTAGAACTTTCAAATATATAAAGAAAGCGCCTTATTCTGAATCATACTTTTTTAAATAAAAAAATATTCTCATTCCATTTATCAGACGCTTCTGGTCTTAATTCTAGATACCGCTGCCTAATCGCTCCTGTTTTTACCTTATTATATTCATAACCTTCTTTTTCCAAAAACTTAATCCACTTCCTGTCTGACTTTATATTTATATGACCAGCAATGTGCTTTGCCCTACTGATATTTAAAAATAGCTCAGGAATGTCTTTAATTTCTATTAACAACAGTCTAATTTCAGCATCACTTAAATGCTCAAAAACATCAAAAGATAAAAACACATCAAAATCATCAGCCATGCATTCTTTCAAGCTTTGTTTATATTTTTCTGGATTTAGTCCATACCTCTCTAGATAAATTTGTCTTGCTTCATCTGAATAATCGCAACCAATATATTGGTATTCGCGACGACTCATATAATCAATCATAACTCCTGGGCCACAACCAAAATCAAGAACGCTCTTCCATCTTGGCTCTACAGCCAAAAGCTCACAAAGGATTGGTTTTAAGACCTCCCACCCTTGAAACCACCCTTCCTGAAAAAAAGAATCATCATAAATAACGGCTTCATTCTTTTCCTCTTTTAGGAATAACTTTTTCAACCAATTCATTACCCAACTCTCCTTTTATTCCTTTCTAATAAAAAAACACGCCATATCACCCCTTCTTTCTTTATTAAGCACCCTTGTCTTTTTTATCCACTCTTGGTGCTGTTTTTCTGTAAATAACGGCGCTTTTTTTTCTCTAATATAACTAGCATGCTGAGGAATAAGGACACCTGCTTTACACAACTCACTGCCAGAAAACTGAAATGGAAGTGAATCATAAATTACCTCACAAACTTTAAGATTTGCTTTTGAAGCAAGCAACTCGATGCTCTTTTCACTATGAAGATAGAGGTGTCTAGGTGGGTCTAACTGGACCCAATTTTCCTGATAGTACTCCCAAGCAAATGATGATGAAACCGGTATCCGTAATAATGCTATTCCACCTGGCTTTAAAAGACGATACAAATGACTAAAAATTTCTTCCTGATCCGGAACATGCTCGAGGGAATGATGCATCATAATAAAATCGAAAAAATCATCACGCTCCAATTCAGTTATGCTCGTTTTACTAATAGTAAGACCATTTTCATATTGAATATCACTATCAATATATGGATCTATGCCATACGTATTTAAAAACCCCTCTTTATGCATCCGATTCAATAGAGCGCCATTGCCACAACCTATATCCAAAATAGCATCCGTCACTTTGATATTCGCAACTCTAAGCCACGGATAATGCAATGGAAAACCCAACTTTTTCTGACCAAAAAACACACTAGTACCTAACGCACGATAAAAATAACGAAAGGCTTTCTTTATTTTTCCATCCAATAACTTTCGATCTGATAACGGAGTAAAAGAATAATAATCCTTGGGATAATAATCTTTAAGCGCGATAGGTAACCTATCTATTTGGAGACACTTACAATTAATACACTGAAAATAATTAAACGACTCATTACGGAAATACATCATGTCATGAGCAACCCAACTTGGGTGCTGCCCTGATGTGTTACAAACTCTACAAGTAAGTGTTTCTTCTAACTTATTGGCCATTATTCATTTTATTTCTATTGTGTTTTCCGTAAAAAATAATACTACCTATTTTCTGAAATATTTGTTACTTAATAAAATCATGTATTTGTTTAACTAGTTTTTTCTCATCAAAGCCAAGCAAACAACTACTCACTTTCCCCCCCCCACAACCGTCTCTGTTACAAGGACTACACGTGTAATTATTAGCTCTTACAACTAACGATTTTTTTGAACGAGGCCCCCAATCAACTTCATCTGTTGGGCCAAAAAAAACAACGACTGGCGTTTGAACTGCTTCAGCAATATGTAGCGAGGCTGTATCCACTGTAATCAATAACTGAGCACCCCTTATTAATTCAGCCAAACCCGTTAAAGACAATGAACCCGAAAAATCAATTACCTCACACGTTAAGAATGACTTTACTCTTTCTATATAACTCATTTCTAAAGCATCAGGGCCAGCACTAAGAACTATCGGGAGATTAATTACCTGACAAAGGTTATTTATAATTAGCGCAACTTCATTAGGAGCCAAACATTTAAACATCCACCGCGAGGTTGGATGGATTACAAGATACTTTCCTGATTCGGCCACGCCTGCCTGTACAAGAGAATCTTTCATTCTCAAACTTGTACTCTTATATAGATCGATTTGTGGAACCCTTTTCGGCTGAGAATCAAACAACCCAATTCGCCTTAAAACATCTAAATGTCGATCTACATAATGCCTACCCCCTGGCGCCATAGAAACCTTATGTGTATATCCTTTTCCTGCTTTCTTACTTGCTATACCAATACGCAAGGGAGCACCCGAAAATCTCTCACACCTTTCCACCCTTGATCCAGGGTTAAGGCCTATGACTAAATCATAACCGCCATTTTTAAGGAGTCGAAAGATTCTGATTTCTTCACTTATACGCTCCTTTAACCCATGGGTAAATCTAGACCGCTTTATCACATGCAAATTAGTGATATGAGGATGACTCTCTAATAGCACCTCTGTCCCTTCGTTGACAAGAAAATCAATTTGCTCAGGCTTAAGTTGCTCGTGCAACACACGCGCAACAGGCTCGGAAAGAATCACATCGCCAATATGGCGAAGATGAATTACAAGCACCTTCTTTACATTACTTAAATCAGGGTAATTGGCATAACCCGTTTCTCTAACAAAATCAATCATAGAGTTTTCATGCATTTTCATATGACCTCTAAAATCTTTTTACAACGACTCTCATAAGTATGAGAGCATAAAATCAACCTCTGAGCTTCTTGTGCTATCTTTATTGCCGCCTCTGGTCGGTCAATATAAAAACGCAACTTCTCTAGCATCTCATCGACTGATGCATATGAGACATAATGCTCACCCTCTTCAAAAAGATCTTCATATCCAAGCCCATCGTATTTATCGGTTAACAGCATACAAAGACCATTTGCCATTGTCTCAAAAACACGCATATTTAGATCTTTCCCTTTCTGCCCGGTGTAACCAGCGCTTACATTTAATGCAACCGTACACTTAGCCATTTCCGCCGTCACTTCTGCGCCAAATTTTTTCCTAAAATGAAAATTAGTACTAAACCCCGTTTGTTTACATGCCCGCTTCATTTCTCTTCGGTGTTTATAAGGGGCTCCGCACATCCCTACATCAAAATAACCTTTTCTGAAAAAAGACGACAATGGTTTATTAGCACCAATTAGACTTGGCCTAAACACATGCGTTCTTGGGTCAGCCGCCAAAGGCAACCACTGTGCATTCTCACCTAATTCAGAAACAATGTGCTTTTGAGCCACCCATACAAAATCAAAATTATTTTCTGTAATATATTTTTGATGGATAGCTAATTTATGACAAGAATCAATACTTACATAAGCTTTTGGCCCACTAAATTCTTCTAACCCTGGAAACTTAGTAGGCAGCCCACAATCAACTAATAAAAGTAAATCGGCATCCTTAAATTTTCTTATTTTTTGATCTTCATGGGGGTTAAAAGGAATTTCAACATAGTCAATATCCAGCCCTGCTAACGCATTAGCATAAAATTGTGACGCTGTATTTGGAAATATACTTTTGAGAAAAATAACACGCTTTTTAGTCGTCATACTCCACTCTGATTAGTGAATTAATATTTTTAGCATCCTCGATAGAATCTAAATTTTTTATTTTCTCATTAAAGAGCTCTGCAGAATACTTTTTACTCTCACCCGTTGGGTGTCCTAAATGATGCTGAACAGCAAGATAACGCACCGACTTCATTTTTAATCCAACCAAATTCAACCTGTAGGCGATATCTGTATCCTCACCGCCCCCTCGACTTTCATAATCTTCATCAAACCCATTAACCTTCAAAATATCTTTGCGATGAATTGAAAAATTAGATCCGAGTAAGCTAAATTTCGTCTCGCCTCTTAACCACCTAAAAAAACCGAATGACTCTTCATAGTATTTTATTTTTCCATCCAATCCTTTTTTCAACCCCCAAAATGAACACCCGTCAAAAAACCCTGACTCAATTTCTTTAGCTGTAATAGTTTCAGCAAGAAACTGACTAATCATTGTACGTCGACCACCCAAAAAAGCCCCTTCCTGCCTATAACTCCAATGCGTTAATAAAAAGTCTTTTTCTAAAACACAATCAGCATCAATAAAAACCAAATAAGACCCTTTACTCCTTAAAATAGACCTATTTAATAATTTACACTTCCTAAACCCTTTATCCTCTTGCCATAAATGATCTATAGGAAAACCCGCTTTATATTTTTTGTAATGTGTTAGCCAATCAACCAAATCATCTTTTGAGCCATCATCTGCAATAATGACCTCAAAATCTTTAAAACTTTGTCGCTCTAAAGATAAAAGACATAGTTGCAGAGAATTCAAATAATTGTATGCTGCAACAATTACTGTTATTAACGGTGGCCCTATATCTTTCATGGAATATTAAGTATTACATTAAAAATTTCATTCGCAACGAGGCGACTTCCGGGCTCAGTAAAATGACATTGGTCATAATACATCTCCCGTTCATCCAAACAAAGAACAATGGCCTTCTCAATAGGACTGGGATAAAAAGCCGAAGCGGCATGAGCCTGATGATGTTCGATAAAAAGCAGTGCCGGTAGCTGTTTTTCCTCTAAATAACTGAGTGCCATCAATTCTTTCTTTAGCGTACGTTTAAGAAAAAGATTTTTTTTAAACCAAATAGGCATCGCTGCAATAAACGATTTAAAACCGCTCGGTGCATAGGCCAAATAAGTCTCCAGAAGACGGTTGAATTTAACAAGAGGCTTATCGTAAAAAACCACATAATCCACAACCGCTAATTCAACACCGGCTTCGTGAAGACAATAAGCGATCGCATTTTCAGGAAAGCTAGGGTCATGTTTTTTACACGTGAAACGTTCTTCCTGAGCGGCGGCAATAATATCCCCATCAACAACCAAAGCCGCTGCACTGTCGTGGTAATACGCAGAAATCCCAAGGATGATTATGTTTCCCTACTGATAAACACTTAATGTTGAATGTTTTTATTATACCTATTCCTATTACACTAATTCTAAATAACTTCCAACAATAACATCCCGCGCACATGACCTTACAACACCTTGTCTTTTCTCTAATGTTTGATTTCGCTCCTTATTTTCTGCCAAAAACTTCAGCTGTGACTCTAATGCCATAAATAAATCTTGTTCTGTAGCCGGGCTAGAGACAATCTCTCCTATTTCAGGGTTTTTAATCATTGATGATGCACCCGCCCTCTCTCCGACAACAACAGGCAAACCAAAACTTAAAGCTTCAATTACAACTGCTCCAAATGTTTCGAATAGAGACGGCAGAACAAACACATCGGCTAAAGCAAAAAAACGTCCGACATCCTTTTGTGCACCAACAAAATACACATAATCTAAGACACCTACTTTGTCAGCAAGAGATTGACATAAAGCTTCCCCTCTTTTATCTTTACCCACTACAAATA
>ENA-OSET01005013-OSET01005013.1-sediment-metagenome-genome-assembly--contig:-NODE-5013-length-11405-cov-26.074594_pt1 | contig 11405 bp, 9 predicted proteins | sample MGYA00237882_ERZ534229 | MGnify/ENA primary metagenome ERZ534229 (study PRJEB26408, sample SAMN06266212) | sediment metagenome | isolation source: Hudson Canyon methane seep mesocosm | place...
AAAAAATAGATTTCTGCTAAGAAAATGCAGGAATGACGAGTTGTATGGTATCTGTTTTAAAGTGGCTGAGATTCATGAGTAAGCAGGAACATTATTATAGAGAGATCATAAAAATCCACACGTGTTTCGATGAGCTTCAGGGATCATATCAGGCCTAGTAGTCGATCTTCTTAAAGTAGTAGAGGCTAATGGTTAATACGAAAAGCTAAGCCTTTTATTTTTGCCACCCATTAATAAAAATAAGGTATATCTTTTAAAGATTATTACTATTAGTGAGCGTAAAATCTGTGGAAAACAGTATTTTACCTTTATAAATCAATAATATGGTTTGTTAAAAACATGATAATTCCATCTTAAACTAAACTGTGTATAAAAGAACCCTTGATAAGTGTTATCGATTTATACACAGCTTAGTCGATGCTAATGTGACAGGGTTCTTCACAGGCCAAGAAGTAATCATTAAATAGTACCCGATCCTATGAGAAAAATTTTATACGACTATAAATCGATTTCTTAAAATTCTTATTGCCAATAAAATAAATTGAACATGATTTTTTGTGTACAGCACTTTAAAATTTAACCATGCTACATGCTGTAGTTACTAATAAGAATAAAGTATATCTTTTAAGGATTATTACTATTAGTAACTACAAAATCTGTGGAAAACACTTTTTTTAATATAAAAATCAATCATGTACCTTGTTAAAAACATGCTGATTTCATCTTGATTTAAACTGTGTATAAAAGAAGCCTTGAAAATACCTCTCTACTTATCCACAGTTTAATAGGTGTTAATGTGACAGAGTTCTTAACAGGTTCAGGTAATCTTCTGATACTTTTATGTCGCTATCTCTTAAGGTTTTTACACGCTTACAAGCATTCATAACTGTTGTGTGATCCCTGCCACCAAAGGCATCTCCGATTTCCGGAAAGCTGTGACTGGTTAGTTCTCTTGCCAAGCTCATTGCAATTTGTCTGGGCCTGGTAATTGATTGTCTGCGATTTTTAGAGGATAGGTCTGCGACTCGAATTTTAAAATACTCAGCTACTGTTTTTTGAATGTTATCGATATTAACCAGTTTATCTTGTAGCGAAATTAAATCGTGTAATGCTTCTTTAGTGAAATCGACGGTAATCTCTTTCCCTGTAAATTGCGCATTTGCAACAACTCGTCTTAAAGCACCTTCTAAGTCTCTTACATTTGAAGGTATGCGTTTACCAATAAAAAAAGCAACTTCTTGTGGTAATTCAACATTCACCAACTTGGCTTTATTCATTAAAATGGCTGCTCTGGTTTCTAGGTCTGGCGGTTCAATTGCAACAGGAAGTCCCCATCCGAAACGTGATTTTAACCGGTCTTCTAACCCTTCAATTTCTTTAGGGTATTTATCACAAGTCAGGACTACTTGATGTTTTTTGTCGAGCAAATTATTGAAGGTATGAAAAAACTCTTCTTGTGAGCGTTCTTTTCCTGCTAGAAATTGAATGTCATCAATAAGTAAAATATCTACGCTACGATAGTAATTTTTAAACGCATCAATTTTGTTATGCTGAAAAGCTTGCACCATATCCTGAACAAATTTTTCTGAGTGTAGATAAACAATATTAGCGGTAGGGTCTTTTTCTATAACAGCATTTCCGATAGCATGCATAAGGTGTGTTTTACCTAAACCAGAATTACCATAAAGAAATAGTGGGTTGTAGGCTTTACCAATATTTTCGGATACTTGAATAGAAGCGGCTTTGGCAAGTTGATTTGATTTTCCTTGAACAAAGCTATCAAAGGTAAATGCCTTATTTAGAAAAGTAGAGCGTTTAGGCTGGGCTTTTTCCGTTGATTTTTTTAATAATTTAGGTTGGATAACTGCTTTAGTTTTTTTTGATCCAATTTCAAACTGTAAAATTAAAGTACCATTTGAAAATTCATAAACAGCATCTTCAATTTTGGTAATGAAGTGTTGTTTAACATGATCAATAATAAAACGGTTAGGTGCTAATAGTTTAAGTGCATCTCCTTTTTCAACCGCTTGTAGAGGTCTGATCCAGGTACTAAAATCACTGGAGGGGATTTCATTTTCAAGTTTAGATAAACAGGTGTTCCAAATTGAGCTCATTGATGCTTTATAATAAGAGTGTTGTGTACAATTCTTGCTTAGTAAATAATCAAGAAATAAGACGAAAATGATTATCAGTTAGTTTGTTCAATAGAAATACTTTCAAACTATAATTGACAAGAGGTAATTATTTATCTTATCATTCCACGTCTTTTTTATCCGTTTTTTGTTAAAACATTTTTAGGACCCAGTCAAATGAAAAGAACTTACCAACCAAGTAAATTAAAACGCGCAAGAACTCATGGTTTTCGTGCAAGAATGGCAACTGTCGGTGGCCGTAAAGTAATAAATGCTCGTAGAGCTAAAGGTCGTGCGGAACTTACTGTTTAATTGACAGATAATAGTTTTAGTTTTCCCACTCGAATACGGTTGGGGAAACCGGCCGAATATAAAAAGGTTTTTGCTAGGCCGGTAAAGTCGACAGATAAGTTCTTTACTCTACTAGCAATAAGAAATGATTTTAGTCATCCCCGTTTGGGGCTTGCGATTGCAAAGAAGAATATAAAAAAAGCAGTTACAAGAAATTTGATTAAAAGAGCGATACGAGAAAACTTTAGATTACAACAACACACATTAATTAATATTGATGTCATTGTTCTAGCAAGAAGGGATGCAGCAAATGCCTCTCCAGATTTATTGAGAAGATCATTAGATAAGCATTGGCTTAAGTTAACAACCCGATGCGAATAATACTCATCTCCCTTATAAAGTTTTATAAATATTTTATAAGTCCTTTGTTACCCCCAAGATGCCGTTTTTATCCCAGCTGTTCAAGTTATGGTTTGGAAGCAATTCAGCGTCATGGTGCGGCCAAAGGTTCTTATTTAACAATCAAAAGATTATTAAAATGTCACCCTTTCCATGAGGGTGGTATAGATCCTGTTCCAGACAAACTTGGTAAATAATAATGGATAATATTAGATTTCTACTGGTCGTTGCTTTTGCAATGATTTCATACATGCTTTGGGAAGAATGGCAGTTGGATTACGGTCCCAAACCTGAAGTTGCTATTTCAGAGCAACCTACAATTTTAGATTCTAATGAAGACTTACCTTTTGGAATAGTAAGTGGACCCAAGAAAACAATTAGTGTAGAGGCTGTTCCCGTTCTTGAAGTTCCGGCAGATAGAATTATCACAGTAAAAACAGATGTCTTTGCTATTGATATAGATACTAAAGGCGGTACCGTACGCAATTTAGATTTATTACAACATCCGCATGAAAAAGAGAATACGGTTGTTAATAAAATGTATTCTCTGGTAGGAATGGATCCGGAAGGAAAAGATCTTTCTCCTATTCGTTTATTTGATAGCAGTCCAGAAAAATTATTTTTAGCGCAAAGTGGTTTAATTGCAAGTAATGGTTCAGCAGCTGGGCCAGATCATCATGCAATTTTTACTTCTGAAAAAGCAGCATATGAATTAGCGGTTGGAGAAGATACTTTATCGGTCCCTTTAGTTTGGACTAACAGCCAAGGCTTGGTTGTGACTAAAACGTTTGTTTTTGCGCGTGGTCAGTATGATATTCGTGTTGATCAAAAAGTCAGCAATGATTCAGCATCGACTTGGACAGGCAGACAGTATGGGCAATTATTAAGAATACCTTACGAAGATGATAAAGGTAATACTTTTATTAGAACTTATGCGGGTGGTGTTGTTTATACTGAACAAGAAAAATACCAAAAAGTTAAGTTTGAAGACATGGCTGATGAAAACCTAAGCGTTTCAAGTTTAGGTGGATGGAGTGCAATGACTCAGCATTATTTTGCTTCAGCTTGGGTACCACCTGCTGATCAAGAAAATCACTTCTATACTAAAGAATTAAAAGACTGGCGTTATGTTATTGGTTCTTATTCTCCTGCAGCGGAAGTTGCAGCTCATACCGATGTGACGTTTACTTCTCATTTATTTTCTGGTCCTAAAATTCAACCGGTGATGGAAAAACTATCTCCAGGTTTAGAACTAACAGTAGATTATGGTTGGTTAACAGTAATCGGTAAACCAATCTATTGGTTACTTAATCAGATACATGATTATGTTGGTAACTGGGGCTTTTCTATTTTAGGTGTGACCCTGTGTATTAAGATATTATTCTTTAAACTATCTCAAGCCAGTTATAGATCAATGGCTAAAATGCGTAAAATTCAACCGCGTTTAAAAGAGATGCAAGAAAAATATGCAGATGATAGACAACGTTTCAACACTGAAATGATGGCTATGTATAAGAGGGAAAAAGTAAATCCAATGGGTGGTTGTTTGCCCATTATGGTACAAATACCAGTATTCATATCTTTATATTGGGTACTGATTGAAACCGTAGAATTACGTCAAGCACCATTTGCTTTATGGATTCAAGATTTATCAGCACAGGATCCTTATTTTATTTTGCCAGTTATTATGGGAATCACCATGAAAATACAGCAAAGTTTAAACCCTGCGCCAATTGATCCTTTACAAGCAAAAGTAATGAAAATGTTCCCTATTATTTTTACTGTATTCTTTTTATTCTTCCCTGCTGGTTTAGTATTGTATTGGGTATGTAACAATACTTTATCTATTATTCAGCAGTGGTATATCACTAAACAAATTGAAGCGGCTGACTAAGGCAACTTGCAATAAATAACCCACCCACCTTGCTGGCCTTTTTGTCCCTGCTCAAACAATCTCAATCGTTACGTAGCTTGCTATGCGCCTCTTGAGATAGTTTGAGCAGAAACAAAAAATCTGCGCAATCTGGGTAGGTTATTTATTACGAGTTACCTAAGCGGTTTTAATGGTTGATGGGCACTCTGGTGCCCATCCTATATATTTAGGTTTTCGTGCAACAATATATCCAAGATACCATAGCAGCAATTGCAACTCCTCCAGGCAATGGGGGGGTCGGTATTATTAGAATCTCAGGCCCTGCGGCCAAACAAATATCCCAACAACTAAGCAATAAGTTAGTCTCTCCTAGGCAGGCAGTGTTTACTTCATTTAAAGATGAAGATAACACCATTATTGACTCAGGCATATTACTCTATTTCCCTAACCCTGCTTCATATACCGGTGAAGATACCATTGAGTTGCAAGGACACGGTGGTTCAGTTGTTTTAGGTATGCTGCTAAAGCGTGTGCTTAATTTAGGAGCCAGATTAGCCAATCCAGGCGAATTTACTGAAAGAGCTTTTCTTAATAACAAACTCGATTTAGCCCAGGCAGAAGCGGTTGCCGATTTAATAGAAAGTAGTACTGAGCAATCGGTACGTTCTGCACAAAAATCCATGCAAGGGGTTTTTTCTGAACAAATTAATGAATTAGTGGATGAGCTAACAGAACTAAGGATTTATGTTGAAGCTGCCATTGATTTTGTGGATGAAGAGATCGACTTTTTATCGGATGGTATTGTCGAGAATAAGGTCAAAGTCTTAATAGAAAAAATTCACAAGATTTTAAAAACTGCCCAACAGGGAAGATTATTACGTGATGGAATGACGGTTGTTTTAGCTGGAAAGCCAAATGCAGGTAAATCAAGTTTACTTAATGCATTAGCTGGACATGAAGCAGCCATCGTGACAGAAATTGCGGGCACGACTAGAGACACCTTAAAAGAGCGTATTCAGATTGATGGCATGCCTTTGCATATTATAGACACGGCAGGTTTAAGAGAAAGTGATAATGTTGTCGAAAAAGAAGGTATAAGAAGAGCGCACGAAGAAATTAAAAAAGCCGATAAAATTTTATTATTGATTGATAGTACGGATCCAGAAATTGATTCAATTATTAACACACTCCCCTCAGACAGTAATATCACCAAAATTTATAATAAAATTGATTTGCTGGGAATTGAACCAGAAATAAAAGAATCAGAACACGGCAGTCAAATTTACCTTTCGGTAAAAAAAGGCATAGGAATGGAATTGTTAACTGATCATTTAAAACAAACAGTTGGTTATGATAGTGAAACGGATGATGTTTTTATTGCCAGAAGGCGTCATGTAGAAGCCTTAAACCAAAGCCATATCTATGTTAAAAATGCTTTATTGCAACTGCAAAACGAAGCGGGCGAACTAGTCGCCGAAGATTTACGGCAAGCTCAAAATCACTTAGCAGAAATTACGGGAGCGTTTAGTTCTGACGATTTGTTGGGTAAAATTTTTAGTTCGTTTTGTATTGGAAAGTAAACCAGTAAAACAAAGGAAAACAAAACACTACTAAAGTCAATTATAACGCCGACTTACCTACCTTCTGACTTCCATTATTTTCCTGTATATTCCCTTTATTGTCATTTTTTACCCCCACTATTACCCCAAAGTTTTATAATTCAAGTATGGGGTAAATACAGTGAAAATCATAATAGAAAAACGTAAATCTACAGGGGGTAAGCTAACCTTGAGGCTGGTCTATTACTATGGTCACAAAGTGGATGGGTCCGGTAAGGTAAAACATATCAGGGATCGTGAAAAGTTAGATTTATTTTTGTATGAAAAACCTCGTACCTCAACAGAACGGCAACATAACAAAGAAGTCCAACAGCTTGCCGAAGCGATTAAAGCTAAACGATTGGTTGAGCATCAATCAGGTAAAAATGATTTTAAAGCATCAGTTGGTGGTGGTTTCTTTGAGTCTCTGAATAAGCAAAAAGAATCATTGGCAAAATCTACTTACAATACATGTGATGATGGTAAGTTTAGGATAGCAGTCGTATTTGATTAGGAAACGCTGTTTAATTTAAAGTAATTTACAGTGTATTTCTTGGGCGAATAATGAAATTGTCAGATTGATTAGAACCACTCAACAATCGGAATTGGACCTGTGCCAAACTTGGGTTTTTACCTGAGCCGCCGTACTTCAAGGAAAGGTTTTAAAGCAATTGCGTTTTACCCGTTTGAGTGACCATCAGAAATTTTGTCTCTCCTCCACTCAGACACCTACAACCAGGTAAGGAACTCAATGGCTAAATTGAGCACTACACCACCAAAACAATTAATGAATCCTCCAATGTGGAAAATGGATAAACCGATCCCATCACCTAAAGGAATCAGAGGTAAGTTGAACGGTTTAGTCTATTGGGGTGCAGGACTATTCGGTAAAGAACAAGAACCGATAACGCCGAGTTGTGAAACAGTAATGGTGTGGGGTTTGGAAGTAAAGGTCACAGATGAAATCATGCGTGAACTAGACCTAGATCTCGAACCTTACTCTCAATATAATGCAGAAGAAAGTCTAAAACTGGTCGATATCCTCTATTGCATTATGAAAACCGATGGCTCAACTATATGTGGTTTTCATAAAGATGACGACTGATTATAAAGTACCAACTATCAAGACTAAACCTACAAAGCAGTCTAAATTACCGCCACCTGCCATAACACCAAGCAGGATGTTACTACCACTCTACGATACGAAATTTTGGTTCACTGCTGGCTTGATACTTTTAGCAAGCAAGATAAAGAATCGAAGGAAGAAAAGATAGGCCAAAAAAACCCAACTAAAAACATAGCTGGGCATATAGTTTGGAGGACGCGCTACAAGAAGGCTGCTTACCCCCCCAAAAAATATGTTAAATTATCTAGAACACGAACAACATAATATGGAGGTATCAGTTTAAATGAAAAAATCACTCATCTTAATTGCAGTGTATATTTTATTACTGCCGCCACAGATTTATGCTGATCTAGAGTTTCTTCGACTCGATATTAATAAGCAAACGAAAGCTCACGCAGCGTTCTATTCAACCCAGTGTACATGTGGTTGTGATATGAGTGTTGGTCAGTGTCTAATTGATGATCCAAGTTGCACAGTATCACCTAGCATTGCAAAAAACATCATCGCAAAATTTGCCAATAGCGCTACTGATATACAACCACCTAAACGAAGTAGTCGCCAACCTGTTTCCGATAATGGTATTTGGCATAATAGGATTTCAGGCAAATTGTTACTTTACATGAAAACAACAAGCTTTAACCGTGTTAAAGAATGTACTTGGTTATACAGAGACGGGACATTTTCTGATAATACACAAGGTGGGATAATCTCGGGTGGATCAGTTAGTATTACGGGTGCTAGTCAAGGTGGTAATACTGGTCGATGGAGTACTAATAACGAAGTAGTTACGTTTCAGTACGATAATGGTAAACAACAGCGTTATTCCATGTCTTATGGTCAGGATGGGCTTCTGTATTTAGATAACTATCGACACTTTTTACTTGAGCATAATGACGATGTTTGTAACTAATACCCATCCATAACGCATTTAGATATTAGATTTAGGGTTCTGTTGCTCGGGACATTACAGGCAGTGCCTTAAACCAATTACACCTGAGGTTTAACTTTATGGATTCACTATCTATATTAAAGAAAATTGATATTTTTCATGGACTAAAAGAAGAAGAGATTAACCTTATTTGTGAGATCACAAAAAAGAAATTTGTTAAAAAAAATACCTTAATTTTATCTAAAGACGATAAAAATAATTCAATGTATATCATATGTGAAGGTAGTGTTAATGTTTCCATACTGACTGAAGAAGGTAAAGAACTAATACTTTCTACATTAAGTAAAAATGAGTACTTCGGCGAATTATCGTTGTTTGATGGTGCTGATATTTCCACCAACATAACATCAATAACGGATGTGGTTTTGTTAGTTATCCATAAAAAAGACTTTTTTCAAATGATAGAAAGAAATATGTCAATTTTCCCTCATATAATTGGCCATTTATGTATTATTATTAGGGGTTTAACTGAAAAGTTGGAGGGATTTGCTTTACATGATGTTTATCAACGTTTATCTCTATTACTTATAGATTTATCCGATGAAAACGAAAATGGAGAAAGGATCGTCAAGACCTCTTTAACACATAAAAATATTGCTTTGCGTATAGGCTCGTCACGAGAAATGGTAAGTAGAATTCTTAAAGATTTAGAAAAAGGTGAATATATATCAGTCAATAATAAGGTGATTACTATAAAAAGAAAGTTGCCTCTGGCCTGGTAATTTACTTATAGCTATTTGCTAGCCTCATCCCCTACTCACAGCTCCGCTTCTAACATTACATTAACACCTTAAATAACAATTTAAAGTGTTAATGTAAATAAATCACAAAAACCGAGTAAATAGCTCACATCTATTGTTCTCTATAGTTTGGATAATGAACTCAACGTAATAAAAAACCCATTGCGTTTTTTTCAAACTTAAATAGAGAAAGATCATGAATAATAAAATCACAACAAATTTTCACTTAGTTTATATACTCCCTCTAGTGATATCACTTTGTGTTACCAGCAGCGCAGCATATGCAGGCTACGACTCAAAATATAAAGACCACAGACAGAATAGCTCTTCAAAGAAAAAATCAACTGATCACAGAAAAAACAAATACTCACAGCGAAAAGTTAGAGATCATAGAAAAAAAGATTACTCGAAACGTAAAACAGTAGATCACAGAAAAAATAGTTATTCTAAAAGCAAGAAGGTAGATTACAGAAAGAGTAATGCTTCAAAAATAAAAAAAATCAGTTATAAAAATAATAATTACGCTAAGAGAATAAAAGTTAAAAGTAGAAAAAATCTATTGGCCCAAAGGAAGAGTGAGAAGAAAAGAAATCAAAGCTACACCAAAAATAGAAAAATCCCCACATCAAATCGTAAAACTAACAGTAGAAGAGTACTTTTATCACAAAGAAAAAATGAAAGAAGATCGCAGAAAATCGTTTTAAAACGTACTGTTTCAAATAAAGATGGAAAACGTTATGTAAAAAGAAATGTTGCCAGACTAGAAAAACCACATTCAATTTATAACGCAAACGCTGTAGCTCCAAGAAATTCAACCCAACAAGCAGACAATGCCAAAGATAGAAACCGTGAAACAGAACAACGTTTTTCTGGTTTTGGCAAAACTACCCGTGAAATGGCTGAGGACTTAAAACCAAGCCCACTTACAGATATGGCTGAATTATCCAGTGGAAATGATGGAAGAAGAGGTACTGAACAACCTGACAACGGACAGGCTGCTGAAAATGCCATTGCACAAGTTGGACACGTAGCAGGGGCAAATTATGGTAAATGGGGGAATCAAAATAGTAAACCGACTAATAATTCAGACCATCAGTTTTCAAGTAACAATCCATTTGAACAAAGCCAATCAGATCCGTCTTCAAACTCAAATTACAACCCTGCTGAAGACATTAAAAATGATGCTGAGAATCAGCAAAGAGGTAATTTTAACCTTAGTTCACTAGCTAATAATGTAGATGATGTACAGGTCTCAAGAGCAGGTAGTGCGAATGTTAGTAGCTCCTTAGATACGGCAGGGCGAACGCTAGCTGGAATATTTGGAGCAGCTGCAGCAAGCACTCCGTTGGGTGTTGTTGCTGCAGTTGCGGTTGTTGTTGATGGTGTAGTTGATACATACATACAAGGTCAGGAGGAAATGGAAGCTACAAGACAAAAAGCCTTAGATGAAATAAGTAAACAAGCAACAGCAGACAGAATAGCTGCTGAAGAGGCAAGAGCAGAAAACAAGGCATCTAAAGAAGCTACAAAAGAAGATAAGAAAGATGGAAAAGCTGCTGTAGGCTACAGAACTGCTGACCAAGGAGAAAATATACTTTCAGCTAGCCAACAAGCACAAATCAAAGCATTACAACCTAAAACAACAAGAGCAGGTAACCAAATTCAAGTCGGTCGTGATGGAGTAGAAGTTATTGAAAATAATTCATCTTCAATAGTTAATCAACTAGGACCTGATGGAGGGTTATCACAACCAGGATCTGCAAATACAGATGTAAATACAGTAAACGGCCGAGTAAATGCGCCAGTAAGAAATGAGCCACGCCACTTAGAGGACAATACTGTAGTAACTAATGGGCTACGTGACGATGATGATCTATTAGGAATTGGAACAGCCCCTGGAAACAATACAGTCAATCATCCTGACAATAACAATAATGATTCTGAAGATTCTGATGATGATGACACAAGCAAAGTAGTAAAAACTGCCAGTTGGTGGAATTAAATTAATGACATTAATGTTCACCCATTAAACCAACAGCTCACAACTTTAAATGGGTAGTGGGCTTTTTTATGTCGTAAGAAAATAGAGTGTCTTATTGAGCATAGTTTGCAAGACCTTTTTTACTCAACCATAGAATCAGTTGTTGACGTGTCTTATTTTGTGTCTTATTATTAAGTCCTATAAAGTCTAGGAATAAAAAGACACAAATAATAATAGGGGGCGGTCATGGCTAAAGTTGGTTATGCGAGAGTGAGTTCTGTGGGTCAGTCGTTAGATATACAGACTGATAAATTAA
>ENA-OSET01005015-OSET01005015.1-sediment-metagenome-genome-assembly--contig:-NODE-5015-length-11401-cov-6.776139_pt1 | contig 11401 bp, 11 predicted proteins | sample MGYA00237882_ERZ534229 | MGnify/ENA primary metagenome ERZ534229 (study PRJEB26408, sample SAMN06266212) | sediment metagenome | isolation source: Hudson Canyon methane seep mesocosm | place...
ACAAACAATCATGTATCCAATGCGGCAAAATTATTAGGTGTAACCAGACCTACGCTTTATTCTTTATTTACTAAGTATGGGATTGATGTTTGAATATTCTGAGTATATTTGAGTATTTTTTGTGAAGGTGAAAAATTGAAAAAAATCTTTGAAAAAATTATTGAATCACCTCAAATGCTTGAAGGTAAAGCGTGGGAGCGAAAACATTATCACATTAATGATATTGTCGTTAAGGAAGGAGAGTTGGGAAATTCTCTTTTTTTTATTGAAAAAGGTGAGCTAAGAGTAACAGGGAGAGTGGATTTGGGGGGAAATAAACATATTCAACCCGGGATGGGAGATTTGAAAGTAGGGATTGTTTTTGGGGAAAGTTGTTTGCATGAATCACTTCCCCGAATAGCAACCGTTACGGCTATTACAGAAGCCCATGTATTAGAAATTAAAGCTGAAGAATTAAAACAATATTTAGATTCTAATTCTGAGCTGGGATATGCTTTTTATAAAGCATTATTTGAAGTTTTAATTGGGAGGTTAAATAGATCAAATCATACTGTTGAATCATTAATGGCCTGGGGGCTAAAAGTGCATGAATTGGATAGGTATCTGTGATTAGCAGATTTCCATTACTGTGATTTTCTCGGCTAGATTAGTATGGTAAACCAATAAAAACCTTGGTACTTTTGTTGTAAAGGAGGATTCGGTGTTCTTGTTGAATTTTCATAAAGATAAAAATGGTAAATAGCATCAGACATATCTCCTTGATAGAGGATAGATATAGCGTTGAGAGATGAAAAATAGTATTAATCAATCTGAATGTTTGTTGCTTCTAATTAGCATGTAACTCGCTTGAGGAATTAGTAGAAATGTCATGCCAGAGATTGGCATCATGTAAGCACCTATAAGAGATACGATTAGAAAGTTAATTGCTATTTGGCGAGGAATGGCATTGTTTTGACGCTCAATAGTATCTATTACATGCCCGTACATTAATAACAGAGGACCCATGTAGAAAAACCAAAAAACTGCAAAATTTTCATAATTTAATGATCCACCAAAGAAAGGGAAGCCAGCGAGTCCTTTGCTTATATTAAAAAAACCATGATTAGAAAACTCTAATAACTGCTCCCCACAAATACCTGGTAATAGGATAACGAACATATGAAAGACGCCGGTTAGTAGTAATAACCTTCCGTGAATTCGTTTATTCTCAATTTGCATTTTGCAAACTCCTTAAATAGTTAGGGCTAATGAGCTTGAGGGAAAAAATGCGGTATTTCCCCAAATGACTCTAAGTAAGTTATATGTTATGCCAATCCACTTGTATATCAAAGAGGGGACTGTCTATTTTAGATTGAATAAAGCATTAAGCTTTATGAAGTTCTTAGTTCAGATGTTTCAACACCACTGATAACTCTGTGACATAGCGTGCGGCAAATATTTAGCAGAATCTTGTTTGCCAGTTCACTTTCGTACTTTAATAAGCGCGACATTGAGGGTTCGTCAAGACTTAATACTCTTACATCATTGGTTGCAGCAATGATGCTAGCTGAACGAGGTATTTTTAAGAAATAAGCAATTTCGCCAATTATTTCTCCAGGCGCAATAATAGCTTGTAGTTGTTTATCTCGCCTCACTTCCACAATTCCAGAAAGAAGCACAAAAATTGTTTTTGCTGCATTGTTTTTTTCAATAATGTGATCACCTAGTGAGCATTCGATTATATGACTTTTTTCTATTACTCGTTTGAGTTCATCATCTTCAAGTGAATCGAAAATCTTAGGTTTAGTATTGGAAAGTAGCTTGGTATCAGCATAGATTTGTTTTAAAAAATCACCTTGCTGGGAGGTTGTTTGGCTAACAATATTACTTGTATGGTCAATTTTTTTTAATAATTCAGCTGTATGTAAACAGTGACTTAGGTCTTCTTCTCTAGTTAGCATACTGAATGGAGAGCCAACACGTTTTAAGTGTTCATAATCTCCAGTAATTAAAACCATTGGAACAACGAGACCTATACCTGGATATGTATAAGTTTCAGTAAAGGGTCGAAAACCGAGTTTGAGATAGGAATTTAGGTGGTGAGGTTCACAGTCTAAAAAAACAGCCTCTATTTCATGATCCAGTACGAAATGCATGACTTCCTTATACATGCGTAACGTGGTAGTTGAGCCGCGGTGAGCTTCGTCCACCATTAATCGCTCAACAATACAAATTTGTTTTTCTTCCAGTATCCCTATAAAAGGAGATAAATGGTATGCCTCAATTAAAGCTTGGGGAAACGCAGCATCTTCGCCCCAGAAAAGTCTAAGTGTACCTATTGCAATTCCATTTTTAATGGCAATGGCGGCTCTGGCTATTTTATCGTAATCATCACGTAATTCTTTGTGTATGTGATCCCCTTTGTCCTTAAGTCTTCCCATGCACTCAACATAGACCTTGTAGCGTAATTGGTAGGATGCGCGGAGTTCTTCCTCTGTTATTGCAAATCTAACACCATCTTCCATTTTAATCACCTTTGGATTTACCGAGTTTGTTTAGCGTAGTAAACAAATTAATTTAAAGCATTCAAGGGATGTAGCGACTGATAAAGAAAGTACTTTAATATTGAATTATTTAATCACTGAATCGCTTATTCTAGCAATAAGAGTGTGGATATGGAAGGTGTGGAAGGAATAAATAGTATTAGTTGCTGGTGAAAACAACATGTAGAAATCCCAACGAAACAGGATGTCTTTAGATAGAAGTGTTTTTTCAGGGTTTAGTAGCTAATCAATAGTCAAGCCCGATAGTCAGTGAGTTATGCGTAATCTATCACACTACCATGCGGTTTCGGTCTACCTCGATGATTTTGTGACAACTGCACCTTAAGTCCTTGCTCTATCTATGATTCAGAGCGGGTGCGTAGGTATCTGATAATTCTTAACATTAGCAGCCTTGAAGTTTGAGTTTTAATCTATTATCCAAAATATTAGATCTGTTTTTTAATAGGCTTTTTCGAGTTGAGTAAAAGTTTTTTACTATTTTGTCTTTATAGCTGTCTAATTGACTAGTGACTTTGGATTCAAATAACATTATTTTTTTAAGTTCAGCTGTATGGCGACAAAAGGTTAAATTATTTTTTGTTATTAGGTTGGCAAAAGGGGAGCCAACAGTCTCTAGGTGGTTAAAATCACCAACTATAAGTGCCATGGGTATAACCGGTCCTATTCCAGGGTAGTTATACTGTTTAGCAAAGGGTCTAAAGCCTAATTTGAGATAGGCTTTGATATGGTGGGGTTCACAATCAAGTAAAACGACTTCGAGTTGATTTAATAATACAAAGTTCATTACTTCTTTGTACATACGTAAAGCTGTCATGGAGCCTCTATATTTGTTGTCCACCATTAATCGCTCAACAATACAGATTTTGTTTTCCTGAAGTAAAGGTTTGAATGCTCCAATTTGGTAAGCCTGATTTTGTTCTTGGGTGAAATTTCGATCACCACCCCAGAATAAACGAAGTGTCCCTATTGGCTGGTTATCTTTTATAGCAATGATAGACCTGGCATGCTTGTCATCTTCGTCTTGTAATTCTTTCAGGTCATGGTTGCTTTTATTGGTAAAACGATCCATTTCTTCAACGTAAACCTTGTGTCGCAACTGAAAACAGGCACTAAATTCATGGTCTGAGTTGGCAAATCTAACCCCTGCTTGCATTTTAAAACCTGTATTGTTGGTAAAATAAAAAAGTATCCGTAAAAATCATTTGACACCAAAGTTAGTTCGTTTTTTTGAATTAAGTATGGAAGGTAGTGAGCTTTGTTTTAACGGTTACAAGTTGGCAAATAATAAATAAAGCAATTATGGGGCCATGTTTATAATTGTTCTCTTGATGTAGTTATTCCCCTACTTATATAATTGTGGTTATAGTAGGCTGTGTGGTCTCTATAAGGTTATTGCTAATAAAATGCTTATATTTGATTGTGCTTGAATTAATAATCGTAAGTGAAAAAATAGAGATAAGCTGAATTTTTCACCTTGTTTTGTCTCTATATCCCGACACTTAGGGCTTGGTTGGTAAATATTGTTGGTGTGAGGGGGGGGTAAAATGGAAATGCTTGGAGTTTATTCGTGATAGGTATATGAAATAACAGCTAGTCGCAGTGCTTTTTATAAAGCAGTGGTTTATTTTGTCGTAATTTAGCGACAAACAGGGGGTGTTAAGTTTTCTTTTTTTTATCTAGGCTCATTAATAGAGGAGGCAGTAGTAGGAAATCCATTAGCAAGGCGATAACGATTGTAATTGCAGTCATCAATCCCATTTCAGCATTCAATTTAAAATGAGAGAAGCTTAAAACGATAAAGCCAGATACCAGTATTGCTGAAGTGGTCCATAATGCTGTCCCTACTGTTGAGAAGGCATAATGTACGGCTTGAAGTTCATCCAGGTTTTTTTCAATTCGGGCGCGGCGATATTTACTAATAAAATGAATGGTATCATCAACTACAATACCTAAAGTAATGCCCGTGATGACAGACAGTGCTAAATCAATATTACCATTGTAAAATCCCCAAAACCCAAAAGCAATAGCTGCTGGTACCAAGTTTGGTATCAGGCTGATAAGTCCCATTTTTAATGATTTAAAAGCAAAAATCAAAATAAACGAGATCATGATCATGGCGATAAAAGTACCTGAAATCATTTGAATAATATTACGTTTGCCTATATGAGCAAACATTAGAACAGTGCTGGCATCATCAAATTTCAGTTCAGGGTAATTACTAATTAACCAGTTGTTAAATTTACTTTCCAAATCCAATACTTGATTGGAGCTCAGGCTTTGTAGGGTTACGATAATTCGCGTGCCGGATTTATCCATATTAATCTGGCCATTTAAATCTAGCCCGTACGGTAAAGACATTTCGTACATTAATAGATATTGCGCAGCAAGATCTCGTTGTTCTGGTAGTTTGTACCATGCGGGATCATCACCATGCATGTTTTTATTTAATCGCTTATAAATATCAGTAATGGTATTTACATGAGTTACTTCTGGTTGGTTTTTTAACCAGTTAGAAAAAGTCTCAATTTTGTTTAGAAATACTGGGTCATTTACTCCTCCTTCATCATGTGCATGAATGGAATATTCGATAGTATAAATCCCACCTAAATTTTTATTCATAAAATCAGTGGCTTGCCTAAATTCCATAGTTTCGTCAAAATACTTTACAAATTCATCGTTGAGTTGGTTTAGGGGGAGGCAACTGATAAAAGTAATGGCCAGTACAGTGTTAACAATAAGCAGTCCTTTTCGGTGCTGAATTACCCAGGTTGCAAGTGCTTTCATTAGGCGAAGGTTGTTTTGTTCTCGTATTTTTACCTTTATTGGCAGAACACTAATAATGGCAGGTAGAAAGGCGACTGATAAAATGAGTGCAATAATGGAACCTGATGCGACAATATTGCCAAGCTCTCTGAAAGGTGGTGAGTCGCTAAAATTCATGCTTAAAAAACCAATTGCGGTGGTGACACTGGTTAGGAGTATGGGTTGAAAGTTAATGCGCAGACTTTCTTGTATAGCTAATGGTTTTGATAGGCCATCCCGCATATTGTGTAGCATGGTTATTAATATATGGATGCAATCAGCAATCACGAGGGTGAGTATTATCATGGGTGCAATGGCTGAGGTTGGGTTTAATGACCAGCCACACCAGCCTGCAACGCCAAGGGCGGAGACGGAGGATATTATTATTAGAATAATTACACTTATGGTCGCTGTTAGTGATCTAAGGCAGAAAAGCAGCATTAAGATGACAATGCCGTACATAAGAGGCATTAAGGTCTTGGTATCGTTTACGGTGGCTTCGGTGAAGGCGTTTTCCATCATAACCATTCCGCTTATATGAACCTTTATAGCGGGAAAGGATGATTCAACTAGGCGGGCAATTAATCTTGCCTGTTTTGCTACTTCAGTGCTTTCATTGCTGTTTTTTCCTGGTAATTGCACAGTCACATTAATTGCTGAAATATGGCCAGTTGCAGAAATTAAGCGATTAACCAGAGAGGGTTCATTAATGGCTATTTGCTTAAGGGAATCTAATGATTCAGCAGTTAACGGGGCTGTATCGGGTACTAAGTCAGAAACAAATAAATCATCATCGACTGAAACAGTGTGTTGAAAATTAGTGATTGAGTCGACTCGGCTAGAGAAAGGAATTTGCCAGGATTTTTCAGTCAGTGATTTAATGGCTAGTAAAACAGATTTTTCAAATATCTTGCCGTTTGAGGGTTCGATGACAAAGAGGATATTGTCACTTTTGTTGTATTCGTTTTGCAGAGCCTGAAATGCTTTTAACTGAGGGTTCTCGGGGCTGAAATATTGTAGATAATCACTTTTAAACGTGAGGTTTACAATGCCGGCAGTCATGCTTATGATGCAGAGCAAGGCGAATAGCATAATGCGCCAGGGGTGACGAGTTACAGTTTTTCCCAGTCTAGAAACAAATATACTATCTTGCACGCTACAATCCTCAGGATGATTTTCTATTTATAAATATTGAATATAGATAAATTGTAGTCGATGAATTCAGATTAGGCTATGTTCATTGTAGGGGGGATTGATTGCTGAAGTGATGGTGTCTTTTTATGTCTGTTATTATGTTATTAAATTTAATGTTCTTTTTGTGAGTATATTGGGGTAGAAAGGATTGTTCCTATATGTTTGTGGATGAAAACTTATATAGGGATGACTCAGTGCTTTAATTAAGTAAAAGGCGGTGAGCATAAAAAACCCTTTCTTGGAAAGCTCCAGGAAAGGGTTTTTGTTGTTATGTCAGGTTGTAAAAAAAACTGACAATTGGTGTAGCTCATTCCTGCCAACTTCCTGTACTCTAACAATAATGTTTTACTGAAGATAACAGTCACCTTTAGACCCTTGTACACAATATCTAAAAGCAATTCAATAGACGGCGATACCGATGTTATACCAATCACAATAAGTTTTTATTTTAATCTCCTCATCCTAGCCTTCTCCAGCAGGAGAAGGAATAACAGACGAACTTATTGGGATTGGTATTACTTACCAAGCAAACTATAATCTAATGATTTATCTCAATTCATTTGCACATTTAATCCATTTCCAGAATGTCGAAAACGGGCAAATTTAAATATTGAGTCTTTACTGTTATCCACCACATGCATCGCAATATAGCTGCCATAATATTGGTCATATACTTTTTTTTGCGGGTCAGCAATATGCCAACTTCCATCCTGATAAAACTCTGCCCACTCATGATATTGAGTCGCCCGTAATAATCCATTATTTTTCATAAAATAGCCGCCGACCGCCCTAGCTTTTATACCACTTGCCCTTGCCAATGCTACAAATAAATACGCGCTTTCGGTACAATCACCCTGTTTATTCTGAAGCGCATACAAAGCACCTCGCGCATCTCGCAAATAGCCAATATCCCGCACATTCTTTGCAACCCAATCATAGGTTTTACGACTTGTTTGTAGGGTTGTCTCAGTCCTCATGTTAGAGGCAACAGCTTTAATATCTGCATGATCAATTTCTAAAAAAGGTTCTTTATTAACAAAGCCCTTAGGTTTAAAGCCATACTGTTTGTTGGGTGTGCTGGCTAATTGTATTTCAGCTTTAACACGAATCACCCTAACAGCAAAGGGGGGTAACGGATCTAGTTTAAAATGTAATACCTGATTTCCCAATGCATCATTTTCGACTTCATACGGGTGTGACACCTCCAACTGTTTACAACATTGTTGAGATGAATTTTGTGTCACAGGGGCATAGGTCCAAAACTCAGGGTTTTTTATGACTTGGTTAGTCTTGTTTTTTAAAGTAAAGCTATAACTCACCATTTTTGTCGTATCGTAAACAGGTGTATTGAGATACTTCCACCCAAACCATGCTGAAACACTGAGTACAATAATAAAGCTGAATATAGCGATCGGTTTAATATATTTCATCGGTTTCTTCTGCCACACTTATTAACCTTGCCTTGTTTTTCTGTTGATCTATTCCATATCGCTTGTTGACTAGCCAAATAAATTTTATAGGCCTTTTTACCCCCTTGCAGAAAAAAAACAGACTGCCAAGCCAGCTCTGAAACCGCCTTTTGTATTTTTTCATATCCCTCACCCAATTCTGTCACTATCAATACTCTGTTTTCTTCAACTGATTTATGTCCCGACTTTTTTAGCAAGCCTTTTTGTAAAAATTGTTTAATTTTCGTTTCTGAGTCTTGATACTCCGACATATCTAATACAATCAAATCTGTATATTTTCGTTCCAAAAAAAACTGTTGCGGGGTTACAGAGTTAATTCTTCTTGCAGCTAGCCCTGTACCCTTCAGTTTTTCACCAGTCTGTAACCACGCATTAAGCCCACCATCCAAAATACTGACTTGGTTAAAACCCTCTGTCTGTAATTTTTTATGAATTTTTTCCATTTTAGCGACTGAAAATCCCTCATTAATCAATACAACTGACTTATTTTTTAAAAAACCTTTACTAACTAATTGCTTTGCTTTGATATTAATGGACTGTGGAATATGCTGAGTAGAAAAAGCCTCGGCACCTCGAATATCCACTAAAATCACATTTTCAGCTTTCCTCAGTTTCTTTACTTTTGCTACCGAAATAAAGCCTTGTTTATTGAGCTTAATCGTACCTTGTTGAGTTAACGCTGCTTCCCAGCTCTCAATTTTATAATTTGGTTTTTCTTCAGCTGAAGCTTGAGTACATTCAATTTCTTCAATACTATCTTGCTCTTGCTTATTAAGCTCACTCACGCCCCAAACTATTGGGCTAGAAAATATGACTACACTTGCAATAAATGCTGGATATAAAATTTCTTTCACGATAAACAAAACCTTCTTTTTAAATTTTTATATAGGCTGGGGAACGATAAAACCTCAGCATTCAATTTTCTTTAATACTTATCATTATGGTTGGGGTTCATACCTCAGCCCAACCTACAGTGTTTAAACTCAAACGTAGGGTGGAAGAGCGACAGCGCTTTCCACCATAAACCACAAAACACCACCGCCCCAACAAAAACACCCAAATTCATCGCGGTAAGAAAACATAGTGGTATGTCAACGTTTATACCGTTTGTTCATGTCGGATAACGCTTCGCTCATCCAACCTACTTTGCATCGCTTTATTTCAGGGGACTTGAAAAACTCAAGGGTTAAAAACTGGATCATCGAGTTAAAGGATAAAATATTTCTTAACTTAACGACATGGGTGTATATCCTATGCCGCTCAGTAAGGCCATAAAACTATTTACTCTTATCTGGCCAATTCCATAAAGGCTGATCTAACAACCCTTGACCGACCACTTGCGTTTGACCCATTTTTTTTCCAGCCTTAATGAATGGCATTCATCTGCTTGCTCTAATGCGGCAATGAGTCTACTGGCATGAGAAACAACCCAGATTTTAGTCGACTCTGCAGCTCGGATGATTAATCTGGCAAGTGCTGGAAGTAAATCGGGGTGTAAACTTGTTTCTGGTTCATTGAGAACCATTAATGGTGTGGGTCTGGGAGTAAGCAGGGCTGCAACCCATAATAAATACCGTAAGGTACCATCGGATAATTCTGCTGCAGATAACGCTCGCAAAAGTCCCTGCTGCTGTAATTCAACGACAGTCTTGCATATTAGTCACTTCCGCCTGTTGCTGATCGATGCGGCTTTTTAAAATATTAAGCTGAGATTTACTTTGTTGATCATACATGCCTGCTGGGCTGTTTTGCGATATTCAGCTTTAACCACCGCCAGTACCTTTTGGCTAATGCTTAAGCTGTTTTTAATCGTCGTATCATCAAGACTGAGTAATAACTGGTCTTTTAAAACGGGATCATTAGGCTGAATAAAAAACTGACCAACTACACCATCTATTGCGGCTCTTAAAATAGTGGGCTTGGCAGCTATCACACTGGCAGGGGCCAACACAGTTTGTCTAACTGGAAAAGCTAATGCGCAGAGGAACACAGCCAGCAAAATTAAACCACGTTTTTTATCAACACGTATAGATCGCCATAAGGAAGGCTTCGGTACTAATGCTGCCCAGGCTGTCTAAAACCTTGGGAACAAACTGCAGAGTAAGCAATGCACACTTTGAAGATATAGGCCTCATTTCCATCCGCACGCTATGGTACAAGATTCATCATCCGGTTTCGACCCGATAGGCATTTGATATGAATTCGATTTACCCGATAAAGTATCTCAGTTAAAAATTGGCTAGGCGCCGTATATGGACCATATGTGCGGTGCTGTGGGAGGGGCTATACTTGAGTAGCATCCTATTTAGAATAGTTCTAGCCAATCCTGCAGCAAAGTCACATGACCAAAGTTCTTTGTTTTAGCAACATGTCGTTTATCTGCGGTAATAAACTGACATTCATTGCTAATGGCTAACGCATGATAGCTGGCATCGTAAAAAGAAGGAAAAACTGATTTCTCATGTCCATGCACACAAATATCAATGGCTTTTAGAATAGTTTTCTCATCTAATTCTACAATTTCTAGATTAGCTAATTGATATTGCATTATTAATGCATGGGCATTTTTAATCGGAAATTGACTAGCCGAAGCAATACTCAGTACCTCATATAAAAATAACGATGGCACCAAAACCTTAATATTTCTTTGGCTCAGTTCAGTGATTAACTCAACCGCCTCTTGGTGATCAGGCTCCTGTAAGAATAATTTGCTGAACACACAAGAATCTAAAACCACTTTATTCATTATCGTCCTGATGATCTGGTAATGGTATTTCTTTGTCTGCTCTCAAATTACAAACTATTTCTTCAGAAGTTAACCCCATTTTAACGGGCTCAATTTGATCAATCATTTCGATAAACTTTTTAGCATTTTCTTTTTTATCTAATTCCTTAAGTGCATTAGCAATAGCCCTATTCATCAAAGCCGTTTTTTGACCTCGTGGAATTCGATCAAGACCTTGTTTATTTTCAGGGGTTAAATATAAAGTGGTTCTTACTTTATTTTGTTCGGTCTGAGTTGTAGTTTTCATATCATTACTCTTAACATCTATCAATAACACCATTGTATAACATACATAAAGTGCCTGATAAATTTTATACTGTCGATAAGCAAGCACTATGCAGCGTTAACGCATCTAGATATGTTGAGAGAGAAGTCGAAGCTTTCGAAGCAAGAACAAGGGATAAGAGCTTAATATTTTCACAGTCTCTAGCAAAATAACAACTACAATTTTTCAATTAGTTGACCATTCTAATGCCTGTGTGTATAACTTATATTGATTACCTTAATTTTTATATATTATGAAATATATAGGCAAAACTAAAGCATATACTCTTTTAATTCTGGTGTTTTTTATAGCTACCAGTTTTGTCATATACCGGCTGGAAGAT
>ENA-OSET01005017-OSET01005017.1-sediment-metagenome-genome-assembly--contig:-NODE-5017-length-11400-cov-29.436633_pt1 | contig 11400 bp, 5 predicted proteins | sample MGYA00237882_ERZ534229 | MGnify/ENA primary metagenome ERZ534229 (study PRJEB26408, sample SAMN06266212) | sediment metagenome | isolation source: Hudson Canyon methane seep mesocosm | place...
AACCTGATTTTACTGCAAGCCGGCTATCCTATTGCCAATATTAGTGGTGCTACCGAAGCGCGGTTAGCCTATTACAGCGCCTTAGAAAAATGTAATGTAGAGCAGGATAAAACAGAATTTCATGCGTTGATTGTTACTTATGTCATCGAGTCATTAGAGCGTTTATTAGCCTTGTTAGGAACACCCAATGAAAATACAATTTGATTCTAATCTTGATTTTCAGCAGGATGCGATAAAAGCGGTTGCTGATATTTTTGAAGGCCAAGAAACACTACAAACTAACTTCACCGTAAGCCGAGTGAGTCATACCAATCAAAATGATTTATTCGCTAATCAAACAGAGTTAGGCATAGGTAATAAGTTAGACCTGCTGGATGATGAACTACTGGAAAATATACGCAATATTCAGTTACAGCAAGGATTAAAACAAAGCGAAAAATTAGATAATAAAGCAAAAAACTTTACCGTAGAAATGGAGACAGGAACAGGTAAAACCTATGTTTATTTACGTTCACTTTTTGAGTTAAATAAACGCTTTGGCTTTACTAAGTTTATTATCGTCGTGCCTTCTATCGCGATTAAAGAAGGGGTGTCTAAGTCATTAGAGATGACCGAGCAACACTTTAAGTTGCTTTACAATAATACTCCCTACGATTACTTTGTTTATAACTCGCAAGATTTAAGCAAAGTGAGAAGCTTTGCCACCAATGATTCCATTCAAATCATGGTAATTAATATTGATGCCTTTCGGAAAAGTTTTTCTGATCCCAGCAAGGAAACCAAAGCCAATATTATTCATCGTCCTAATGACCGTATGAATGGCATGAAGCCGATTGAGTTTATCCGTGATACTCAGCCGATTGTTATTATTGATGAACCGCAAAGTGTCGATACCACCACTAAGTCAGCAGAAGCCATTGCCTCGCTTAATCCTTTATGCACCATTCGCTATTCAGCTACCCATAAAGATAAGCATAATTTAATGTATAAATTAGATTCAATTGATGCTTATGAGCGTAAGCTGGTTAAGCAAATTGAAGTGGCATCTATTAATATAAAAGATGGTCACAATAAAGCCTATATTCGCCTTATCAGTGTTGATAACAAGAAAAGCCCGATTACGGCTCAAATTGAATTAGATGCATCCTTGAAAGGCATTACCAAACGCGTGACTAAAAAAGTGCGTAGTGGTGATGATTTACTGGCTTTATCAGGGGGTCGATCCGTTTATGACGGCTATGTGCTCAATGATATTTATTGTGAGCCCGAAAATGAATATATTGATTTCACTAGTAAGCCTGAGATTATCCGTTTAAATGAAGTCATTGGCGATGTACATCCTGATGAGTTTAAGCGTCTGCAAATCAGAAAAACCATTGAAGAACATTTGCAAAAGGAGCTAAAACTTACATCGCGCGGCATTAAAGTATTAAGCTTGTTCTTTATCGATAGGGTGGCTAATTATCGTTATTATGATGAAGAAGGCAATGCGCAAAAAGGTAAATATGCCTTAATGTTTGAGGAAGAGTACCGGCAGTTAATTAAAAAACCGAAATATCATTCTTTGTTTGATGAGGTTGATACCGAAAGCTTAGTGAGTGCGGTTCATGATGGTTATTTTTCAGCCGACAAAGCAGGTAAGGGCAAAGGCAAAGGCAAATTTAAAGATACCAGTGGTGTCTCAGTTGCGGATGAAGATACTTACAACCTGATTATGAAAGAAAAGGAAAAGTTGTTAAGTTTTGATTCTAAATTAAAATTTATTTTTTCCCATTCAGCCTTAAAAGAAGGCTGGGATAATCCCAATGTTTTTCAGATTTGTACCCTGAATGAAACCAGTTCTTATATTAAAAAACGTCAGGAAATAGGGCGAGGTTTACGGATTGCCGTTAATCAGGATGGTGAGCGAGTACATGGATTTGATGTGAATACCTTAACCGTGATGGCGAATGAATCTTACGAAGACTTTGTGAATGATTTACAAAAGGAAATCGAGAAGGAAGAGGGCATTAAATTTGGTGTCGTTGAGAAGCATTCTTTTTCTAATATAGTGACTGAAGCTAAGGATGGAAAGCCTGTTTATCTAGGGGCTTCAAGTTCAGAGCAGTTGTGGGACCATTTGTTAGAAAAAGATTATATTGATAAAAAAGGCAAAGTACAGGATGTGCTTCGTACTGACATTAAAAATAATAAGGTGGATTTACCTGAGACATTGCAAGCACATGCGGAACAAATAACCAAGGTGCTTAAAAAAGTTGCGGGTAATTTAAATATTAAAAATGCTGAAGATAGAAAGCATGTTGCTTTAAATAAAGCGGTGTATTTAAGTGAAGACTTTAAACAGCTTTGGGAGCGCATAAAATATCAAACGACATTTAAGGTTGATTTTGATATTGAAGAGCTGATCAAAAAATGCTCTGATGAAATCCAGAAAGATTTGATTATTGGTAAAACCAAATTTGTTTACGGCAAAGGCGTTACTCGTATAGGGCGAGATGGTGTAACGGTTGATGAAGTATCAGAAAGCACATATGTTTATGATGCCAGAGATTACGCCTTACCTGATATTGTCAGCTATCTCCAAAATGAAACTAATTTAACCCGTAAAACTTTAGTTAATATATTAATTAAAAGTGGTCGATTAGAGGACTTTAAAAACAACCCACAAAAATTTACCGATGAAGTCAGTGGAATAATAAAGCGAAAAATGCGCCACTTTATTGTTGATGGCATTAAATATGAAAAAATAGGTGATGACTTTTTTTATGCCCAAGAACTTTTTGAAGGTGAAGAGCTAATGGGGTATTTAAATAAAAATATGCTGGAGGTGAATAAGTCAGTGTATGAGCATGTTATTTATGATTCATCGGTAGAGTCAGAATTCGCTCAATCCTTTGAAAAAAGCCAAAATGTAAAAGTCTACGCAAAACTTCCTGGCTGGTTCAAAATCGATACCCCATTAGGCAGTTACAATCCTGATTGGGCAGTATTGGTAGATCATAATGATGAAGAAAAGCTGTATTTTGTAGTGGAAACAAAAGGCAGTATTTTAGGTGAATTATTACGCCCAATAGAGAAAGCAAAAATAGCCTGTGGTCATGCGCACTTTGAAGCACTCGGTGAAGGCGCAAGCTTTACGGTTGCTGATAACTTTGAGACCTTTATGGATAAGGTGGGTGGTTAGAGTGTTAGATGATTTTTAGCGTTTATTATGAATTATGCTTTTCATGCCTAAATCAAGGAAACAAATGATGATTGATCTTTATACAAAATATAAAGCTGAGCATTGCAAGGAGGTGCCAGAGCTAAACCCTCTGAGTTTTATTTTACGAAAAGCAGAATTAAGTGAAAATCTAACCACTGCTGAGTGGGAGTGGTTAGATCAACATCAATTTGTGGATACTAAGGCTGTAATAAAGAATCAAGAAGATTATAGAATCTCTCTTCTCAAGGAACATAGAAGGGAGATTCTTCAACTAAAGAAAAACCCATTAATTAGCTTCACTATTAACACCATCCCTTCTATAGACTCTGAAATATCTTTAGTTCTTTACAAGATAAATACTCAAGAAAGGCTGTTAAGTTCTGAATTGCGTTTAGTTGGTAGTCGGTACCATAAATTTTTAGACTTTAAAGACAGAATATCAAAACTAGGAATAACGGAGGATATCCCTTTCAATGATACCTCAGAAAATATTCTGTTAAAACTGGAAAGTAAAATCTCATTAAGTGCATCTGACATTCAATGGTTGAGAATTAATAATGCTTATTCCTTCTTAAATAGACCAAAAGAACAGCTATCCAGTTTACAAAAAAAATATAAAGTATTTATTTCTGAAGGAGATAATGTTGATCTGTTCTTGCTTTTTTATATGTTACAAAAGCTTGAGGAGAATGACCTGTTGAACCAAGAAGAAGCTCTATATCTTAAAGAGCATGGTTTTACTGAAACATTAGGAATTGTTCAGCAACGCGAATTTACATTACTTAAAGAAAAATACAAAGCAACGAAAATTCAGGACAATAGCCATACTCATCACCTTTTTAAAGTTTTAAAAAATTTAGATTCAGGCGCATCATTAACTGAGTCGGATATTAACTATTTAAAAAAACGAAAGCTAATAAATACAGTAAAATTTATCTATAAAAAAGAAGTTGATTGCCTTACTCAAAAAATCAATCAGGGTCATGGTTTAAGGCCGGATGATATTGTCTGGTGTGAAGGTCATAACTTTGAAGAGATTATTTTTAAGTGGTTAAAAAATGAGTATGAGCTTAAATATAATAATAAACCTGGCTCCCCCCTATATACTATTTTAAGAAAGCTCGAAGCTGGTCATCGTTTAAGTGATGACGACATTGTATGGTTAGAAAGTGAAAAGCTATTACGGCGACCAAGTAAGGTTTTTATTGCCCATCACACATTGGAAGCTTTGTTTTTTGAAAATGAGTTTCAACGCTTAAAAGATCATTGGAAATTAGCAAGTGGAAGTGCTCATTGGCGCAAGGCTGATGAACCCCAAAAAGCATTAAGTTTAACTGATAACCTTAATTATAAAAAAATAAAACCTGCTAAATTAAGAGCCGCATTGTGTACAACACGAGGCGGTGCATTCCGTGATATTGAAGACCTAGTCAATGCTGAAAAATGCGCCCTTGAAGCTATAGAGTATTTTCCGGATAGTCATAACCCTTATACCTTGATGGGGGCATTATGTTATGACAATGGTGATTATGGTGAAGGCGACAGATGGTTTGAGGAAGCAATAAAACGAGGTGCTAAGCCGCATGATCAAGATTCAGAAATTAAACGAATTTTACGTAAGAAACCAAATCCAGAATTGATTGCCCACCTTTTAAAAAAGGATCCTAAACGTTTTTCTTGGGTAAAAGATTTTTCTCGTGGATCTGCTAATAGAAAAAAGTAGTAGCAGCAGCAGCAGGATGATGATTCCCCGTTAGTAGTATGAGAAACATAAAAGAAATTATGGAAAATAGGTTATGAAATGATTAAGCCAAACTGGAAAATATTTAGAGCAAAATTTAGTGAGAATCCTCAAGATAATTTTGAGTGGTTTTGTTATTTGTTGTTTTGTAAAGAATTTGATCAGCCACACGGTATTTTTCGTTATAAAAATCAATCTGCAATTGAAACAAACCCTATTAACGTAGGCGATGAGTCGATAGGGTGGCAGGCTAAATTTTATGATACTCCTCTTTCAAATCACAAAGATGACTTCACCAATGCCCTTGAAAAAGCAAAAAGAGACTACTCAGAAATCACGAAAGTACTTTTTTATACCAATCAAGAATGGGGGCAGAATAAAGGAAAAGAGCCCCAAGGGTTAAAGGATATAGCAATAAAAGCCGCAAGTTTAAATATTGAAATTGTATGGAGAACTGCCAGTTATTTTGAATCTGAATTTGTTTCTGTTGAAAATGAGGTTTTTTCGAAGCATTTTTTCTCATTAGATAAAAGTTTTTTTGATTTAATTATCGAGCAACAGAAACACACTGAAAGTATTTTAAATCAAATACAAACCTATATTTCTTTCAATAATAAAAATATAGAAATTGATAGAAATCAGAGTCTTGAAAAATTACAAGATGAAGCACAGAAAATTTCAATCATAAGTGGTACTGGAGGAGCTGGAAAAACAGTTCTTATTAAAAAGTTATATAAACAGTTCAAGGAAAAGATACCTTTTTATGTATTCAAAGCAACCGAATTTGAATTAAGAAACATTAACGATTTGTTTAAAGAGTTCAGTTTTTACGATTTTTCAATCGCCCATAAAAATGAAAACCACAAAGTTATTGTAATTGATTCAGCTGAAAAGTTATTAGACCTAAACAACTTTGATCCATTTAAAGAGTTTTTATCGATTCTTGTTCAGGATAAGTGGAAAATTATTTTTACTACAAGAGATAATTATTTAGAAGACTTAAACTACCAATTTTTTGAAATATACAATATCGCTCCATTAAATATAAGCATTAATAATCTGGAGCTGGAAGAGCTAGGTACTGTTGCAAATGAGCATTGTTTCTCATTGCCTAAAGACGAGAAACTGTTGGAATTGATAAGAAATCCATTCTATCTCAACGAATACCTAACATTTTATAACGAGAAAGAAGATTTAAAATATAGTGAGTTTAAAAATAAGCTATGGAATAAAAATATAAAAAAGTCAAAACCAGAAAGAGAACAATGTTTTTTAAAAATAGCACTTGAAAGGGCAAATAGTGGACAGTTTTTTATTACCCCAAGTTGTAAATCAGATATCTTGGACAACGAATTAGTAAGGGATGGAATATTAGGATATGAAGCAACTGGCTATTTTATTACACATGATATTTATGAGGAATGGGCATTAGAGAAGATCATTGAAAGTGAATTCATAAAAAAATCTACAAGCCATGAATTTTTTATAACAATAGGTCAATCACTTCCTATTCGCAGATGTTTTAGAAACTGGCTGTCAGAAAAACTTTTGCTAAAAGATAAAGATATTAAAGCCTTTATTGAAGAGGTTATTGAGAATGAAGAAATTGAATCATTTTGGAAAGATGAAGTATTAGTTTCTGTTTTACTCTCAAATTATTCAACAGTATTTTTTGATATTTTTAAAGATGAATTGTTAGCTAATGAACAAAAATTATTAAAAAAACTTACTTTTATATTAAGAATTGCCTGCAAAGAAGTTGATGATGATTTTTTTAAACACTTAGGCGTTAAAAGCCTAAACTTGTTTTCCTTAAAGTACATCCTAACTAAACCAAAAGGTCAAGGGTGGGAAAGTCTTATAAAATTTGTCTTTGATAATATAGAAGAAATTGGTGTTAAAAACATCAACTTTGTTCTTCCAGTGATTCATGATTGGAATGGAAAAGTTAAAGAAGGATATACAACAAGGCTTTCAAGCCTTATTGCGTTACAATTTTATCAGTGGATTATTAAAGAGAATGTTTATTATTCTCATGACAATACAAAAGACAATCTTTTTCAGACTATTCTGTATGGTGTTTCTGAAATTAAAGATGAACTGAAAGAAGTTTTTGATGAGATTTTAGTAAATAAATGGAAACACCATAGAGACCCTTTCTATGATTTATCAAAGGTCATTCTAACAAAATTAGATGGTATAGCTGTCTCTAAGGCTCTGCCTGAAAATGTTTTAAAATTAGCTGATTTATTTTGGACTTATACGCAAAAAGAAGGTGATTCGTTTTACCATTCGAGTATAGAAATAGAACATCATTTTGGGCTGGAATATAATCACTCAGACTATCACCCTGCAAGTGCTTATCAAACCCCCATATATTGGTTGCTCCAATTTTATCTTAAGGGAACAATTGATTTTATCTTAGCTTTTACGAATAAATCAGTACAAAAGTATGCTAATTCTGACTTCGATAATTCCGTGCAAGAAATTAAAGTTGTTTTTGATGATAAAAGTGAGCAAAAACAATATATCAGTCATTGTCTATGGAATATGTATCGAGGAACAAGCTCTCCTGTTAGTCCCAACATGCTCCAATCTATCCACATGGCTGTAGAAAAATATTTTTTGGAAATGGGTAAGGATGCTGAATCGGAGTTATTAGAGGTTTGGCTACTTTATCTCCTCAAGCATTCAGAATCAGCTTCCATTTCCTCAATTGTGGCAAGCATTGTTTTGGCCTATCCCGACAAAACATTTAATGTAGCCATAGTTCTTTTTCAAACGAAAGAATTTATTTTTCATGATACAAGCAGGTTAGTTTCTGATTACAGTGCCAAATCATTGTATTCAATAGGGCGCAATATGGGTAGTAGGACTAGTGATATTTATGATGACGAAAGAATTAAAACCTGTGAAGATAAACATAGAAAAGGGACGTTGGAACACTTGTTTTTAAGTTATCAATGCTTTAGAAATGAAAGAACCAGTGAAAGTGAAGTAGAAAAAAGACAACAAATATTATGGGGAATATTAGATAGCTACTACAAAAAATTACCCCCAGAATTAGAACAAACCGAGTCGGACAAAACATGGAGACTTTTTCTCGCCAGAATGGATAAGAGAAAGATGAATATAACAACTGAAAAAACCGAAAATGGGATTGCTATACAGTTCAATCCAGAATTGGAGTTAGATTTAAAAGAGTTTAGTGAGAAATCATTAGAAAAAAGTTCAGACTACATGAAGTATAGTGCATTAAAAATATGGGCAGATTATAAGTTTAATGCAGATGTTAAATATAAACAGTATGAACAATATGAAAATGACCCTAAATTTTCTCTGAAAGAAGTGAAGGATATTGTAGAAAAATTAAGTGGTATTAATTCTCCTGATTTTTGTAAAATACAACATTCTGAAGAAGAAAGTTTCTTTTTATTTAATCACTCAATCCCTGCTTATGTTTGCTCCGTTGTATTACGAGATCATAATGAAGAGTTAACTGAAGAGGATAAATCCTTTTGCCAGAAAATTATTTTAGATACAGCATATTCATCTTTGAACCCAAATTATCGGTATCAAATATCGGATGGAGTACAGCCAGCAATTTCTGTACTTCCACTTTTGATAGAAGCCTGCCCAGAAAAAAAAGAAAATATAAAAATAATATTACTACTCTGTCTATTCAATGATTCCCATGTAGGCGGTATGCTTTCAAGCGAAAATTTTAGTATTTTTTCAATCATGGTGATCCAAAAGTTATGGAAAAGTAATTTTGATGATGCGCAGTCGTTATTACTTGGGTATCTATTACTAAGACCTAAATATGATGAGTTGTGTAACATAATACGACAAGAAAATTATAAAAAAAGAACTCATAAAAATGACGATGATCAATTATTGAAAAGATTTATTGAGGATAATGAAGAAGAGTTACAAAATATTGTTGAGAATAAACTTATACCATCCAATTTGGAAGACATCGAAAAATATGACCTGCTTGTTCTAAAAACAGCTTTTCGGTTGATCCCACAAAAAACAGATAATGATATTCATAAGAATATTGCTAAAGTAATTATTTCTACCTTTGCTAAAAAATTGGTTTTAGATGATAGGGAAGAAAAAATTGATTACCTAGTTAAACATGATTTTTTACAAACATACACTTATTTTGTATTGAGTTCAGAAATGGATGAAATTCAAGGTTACATAAAACCATTTCTTGATAATTTTAATTCATCTGAATTTTTTGCTGATTTATTCCGAGAATTTGTGTTGGCGGAAGATAACTTAAATACATATGATAATTTTTGGTTCGTTTGGAGCTCTTTTAAACCAAAAGTATTTGAAATTTGTAAGGATGGTGATAAGCATTGGTATGTGGATAAGATTGTAAAAAGTTACCTATTTGCCTTAGTCCCATGGAAAGATACAGCTAAAGAATGGCATTCATTAAAAGATAAAGATAAAAGGTTTTTTAAGGAAGTTTCAGAGAAGACTGGTCATTGCCCTTCTGTTTTGTATGCTATTTCAAAACTATTAAATGATATTGGAAGCAACTATATAGATAAAGGAGTTTTCTGGATTTCAAACATTATTCAAAATAATCAAGACTTAGTAAATGAAAAACTAGAAGTTAACACTATCTACTATCTAGAAAACCTTGTTAGAAAGTATACTTTTAACAATCGAGAAAAAATCAAAACGACAAAAGCTATAAAAGATAATCTTTTAGTAATATTAGATTTCCTGATAGAAAAAGGGTCTGTTGTTGGATATATGTTACGGGAAAGTATTGTGTGAAAAGTATATTTATTATGACTCGCCCTAGGCGATAAAAAAACTGTCTTCTATATCATAAGTTAAGAGACACAATAAAAAGTACCCGAAAAGTGTCTCTTAAATCGTTTTTAATTATATGGTAGACTGCAATTTCTATTAATCGATTTAAGAGACAATATAATGAGACTTTTTGGTTATGCTCGTGTATCGACTAGTCAGCAATCATTAGATATTCAAATTAACTCGCTTAAAGAAGCTGGTGTTAAAGAAAATCGTATATTTACTGACAAAGCTTCTGGTAGCCATATGGACAGAGAAGGCTTGCATCTACTACAGATTAAAGTTGAAGAAGGTGATGCAATATTAGTTAAAAAACTAGATCGGCTAGGCAGAGATACAGTTGATATGATTCAGTTAATTAAAAAGTTTGACGAGATGGGTGTTTCCCTGCGGTTTATAGATGACGGCATTAGCACCGAGGGCACAATGGGACGAATGGTTATCACAATCTTGTCAGCAGTTGCTCAAGCAGAACGACAACGTATTTTAGAACGTACAAATGAGGGCCGAATAGATGCTAAAGAAAAAGGCGTTAAATTCGGGCGTAAACCAACTGTTGATAGAAAAAAGTTGAAACAGCTACACAAACAAGGTGTGGGTGCCACCGAAATATCTAGAGCACTGAGTATAGGTAGGTCTACGGTATATAAAATATTGAACGAAGTACCGAGTTAAAATTTCCTCATACTTTAATTACATTGATTCAGATATGATTCAACAACTCTTAAATTAGTCGCAACCAATCTTACTTTGAATTACAGTCACCGACCCACACCCAACAGTCAGCCGCTAAATGACTTTTACAAAGATAATGCCTTTAAATAAAACTACAGAACAAAACTGTGTAGCTTTGTTTGTCTGAATGTATGCTATTTTTACAATAATTTACGGAAAACATGATCATGTACATCATATAAATAAATCTCATTAAAACGTTGTTCTTTTGATTTAATAGCCTCCAATATTTTCAGCTTTTCAGTATTTATCAGCTCTTCTGAGTCAGAAAAAGGGTTTATGATACCCACCAACAAAATGCCACTACCATATTGTTTGTACACCCTGCCTATCGAATCCTTGTCATATTTTTTAATGATGACACTTTCCAGAACATCACTAAACTGTTCGTCTGGTTCGATGAAAATTTGTTTTTCTTTTTGAACTGATTTGTGTACTTTATCATCTGCAACATAGGATGTTATACTTTCAGCAAGGTCTTTATTAAAGAAAGCATCCGTTATTTCAATCCATGTTCTATTTCCCAAGAATCGGGTAATAAGTCTCCATCTGAATCTGTTAAACTGTCCAATCGATTCCAATCTTCTTCGAATGATTGTAGGTACTCAGAAGTCAATCCCTGATTGTGAATTAAAACTCCCATTTCTCTATTCCTCAAGGCTGCGTTTGAGCCCCAATTCATACTCCCAACGAGAACACTCTCTCCATCGATTATTGCCCCTTTATTGTGTAGTTTCACAATTGTATCGGATGAGGCCATAATTCTAGCAGTTGTGTCTAGCCCTTGAGTAGCATTCCAATCTGTGTTGAACATTTGTACAGCATCTCTGATTTCATCATCTGAGTCAACGTAAAATCCGTTCAATAATAGGCGGACTTG
>ENA-OSET01005018-OSET01005018.1-sediment-metagenome-genome-assembly--contig:-NODE-5018-length-11398-cov-3.743309_pt1 | contig 11398 bp, 8 predicted proteins | sample MGYA00237882_ERZ534229 | MGnify/ENA primary metagenome ERZ534229 (study PRJEB26408, sample SAMN06266212) | sediment metagenome | isolation source: Hudson Canyon methane seep mesocosm | place: USA:Hudson...
GCAGTGGCACGATAAATTGGACGACGTAAATCAAGCATGTCGATAACGCCTTGAGGGCGTAGGTCAAAATGCTTACGTACTAATTCTTCAATCTTACTCTCGGCGATTTTATTTGAACCAAAGGTATTTATAGCAATAGATGTCGGTTCTGCAACGCCAATGGCATAGGAAACCTGAATCTCACAACGATCGGCTAAACCAGCAGCAACGATATTTTTAGCGACATAACGCGTTGCGTAAGCAGCGGAGCGATCCACTTTTGATGGATCTTTTCCTGAAAATGCTCCACCGCCATGACGAGCCATACCACCGTAGGTATCAACAATGATTTTACGTCCTGTTAGACCGCAGTCACCGACCGGTCCGCCAATCACAAAATTGCCTGTAGGGTTGATATGGAACAAGGTGTCATTATGTAGCCATTCAGAAGGTAGAACTGGCTTGATAACTTCTTCTAAAACTGCTTCTCGTAAATCTTTCAGTTTAATGTCTGGGTCATGTTGCGTTGAAAGTACAACGGCATCAATAGCGACAGGCTTGCCATTTTCATAACGTAGTGTTACTTGGCTTTTTGCATCTGGACGCAACCAAGGTAATGCACCGTTTTTACGTAGTTGGGCTTGCTTTTCAACTAAACGATGAGCATAGAAGATAGGTGCGGGCATTAATACTTCAGTTTCGTTGGTGGCATAACCAAACATCAAGCCCTGATCGCCTGCTCCTAAGTCTTTATTTCCGCCTTCGTCTACACCCATAGCAATGTCTGCAGATTGTTTACCAATGGCATTCAATACAGCGCAAGATGCGCCGTCAAAGCCAACATCAGAACTGTCGTAGCCGATGTCTAGAATAACGTCTCGAATAAGGTCTTCTAGATCTATGTATGTGCTGGTACGTACTTCACCTGCAACGATCGCCATGCCTGTTTTTACCATCGTTTCTACTGCAATACGCGCATTTGGGTCATCTTTGATGATGGCATCAACAATTGCATCAGAAATTTGGTCAGCCATTTTATCTGGGTGACCTTCAGAAACTGATTCTGAAGTAAATAAAGAATATTCGCTCATTTTAATGTCCTATTTTGTCATAGTTTTTCTAGCAGCAAAGATTGCTACATAAATTTTTTACTACTTTGGTTTGAAGAATTTACGTAATTGAATTTGGAACCCATTGCGTAATCCGATGTATAAACTTTTACTTTCTTTAAAGCGTGCTATCTGTGCCCAATTCGTCAGCTCTTCTGTTTCAAACCCAAGCCATAAATCACCACAATTCTCTTTTACCCATTCTTGATTATGGTGAGATAGGTCGCACACGATGAGCGTGCCGCCGGGGTTTAAAAATTTGAAAACATCTTTAAAAATTTGAGATGGTCTGGGTACATGATGTAGAACCATGTTCATTAACACTGCATCAACAGGGTGCTTGTGTGGTATGTATGATTGGGTGTCACCTAAATGAAACTCAATATTGCTTAACCTTTCTTTTGCTGAATAGGTTCTGGCCTTATTCAACATATCTTCAGAGTTATCAAGCGCAATGATCTTTTCAAAGTTTTGACTAAGTTGTTTTAAAAATAAACCTTCGCCAGGACCAAGCTCTAAAATGGTGGACGATTTGGGTAAGTTTTCTTGCATTAATAGCTCTAAGCTAGCATCTGCATATTGATTATGGTTAGCTATTAGCTCTTGTTGTTCTTGAAATCTATTCGCATTTTTTGCGAAAAAAGCTTGGCTTTGAAGAGAGCGCTGTTGTTGTATCAGCTGGATTTTAGAATAACACTGCTGGTCTAATTCGAAGCGATCAATTAGATGAAATAAATTGGATATGGCTTCTTTGTCAAACGATTCAGATTGATTGAAAGGGCGGCGATAAAAGACGGCATTACCCTCCCGTTGTGCTTCGACTAAACCAGATAGGCTAAGTACTTTCAGGTGATGGCTCATACCTGATTGTTTGGTTTCAAATAACTGGGTCAACTCCATTACACCAAAAGTATCAAACTTCAATACCTGTAAAATTTGCACCCGCAGTGGGTCGCCGCAAGCTTTAAGGGCTTGGCTAAATGACAATAAATCAAGATCAGGAGATTGAGACAGGCCTGATAAAATTTTTGCAGATGTAATGGGAGGCGTTGATGACATTCTTAAAGTATATCGATATTTATTGATATAGCAACACCTATATCAATAAATATCGATATAGGTGCCACCACTTTTTTGGTTAAAATAATAAATCATCAATGTCTTCTTCTTGAGTTAAGGGGGCTGTTGATGGTTCATGGGTCCTAGGAAGTTTAAGTGTAAAGGTGGATCCGTGCTCAAGTTTGGACTCGACAGAAATCTTGCCGTTCATCTGATTGGCGATGAGATTAACATAATATAGGCCTAAGCCTACACCGTAATGGCGCCGATTGTGCTCAGTATTGAGTTGGCCTATTTCTTTAAAAATGAGCTCATGGTTGACTTCGTCAATGCCGATTCCTGAATCTTTCACGCTAAAAATAATACTCTCATCATTTCGGTCTAACGAGACAGATACATCAACAGTACCTTGATCAGTGAACTTGATGGCATTGTCTATTAGGTGGTTAATCACCGAGGTGATTTTTTTCTTATCACTATAGGTCGTTAGGTTGTCAGGGCAGGATATGTTTAATTGAATTTCTTTCTGCTTGGCGACTTCGTTGAATTGATTTTGAGCAACTAGTAATAAGTTGCCTATTTCAATTAATTCATTATTTTTAGTAGATTTCGCGTTTGAGTCATGTGAAATATCAATAAGTGTTGTCACTATTGCATTCATTTGGCTGGTACTATTGAAAATCCTATTTAAAGCGTCTACGCCAGATGCGCCTAATGTTTTGTCTTCGCTTTTAGATACTAGCGCTTTAGAGAAACCTAGAATACCATTCAATGGGGTGCGCAATTCATGACTGAGGGTGTTTAAAAAGGCTTGTTTTGATGCCTCTGCCGTCTTTAGATTTTCTTCAACCGCCAAGGCTTGAGCAAAACGATTGGCGGCATCACATAGCATAACCAAGGTGTCTGATATACGCCCCATCTTTGCTTCATCTTCTATCGGAAGCCCGTCTATCAGTAATGTGATACTCTCGTGGTTTGTCTGAATGGACTTGCTGCTTAGTACAATACGGTCTTGTTTTTTGTTCTTTATCAACAGGTTTTTTGTGTTTTGGTCAATATTTGTATCCGAAGAAAAGTAGTGAAAACCTTCGTGTCCTTTGATCTCAAGCAAGGCGGTTTCAGAATAGCATAAGGTTGCTTCAAACAGATAATTAGCTAATTCTGTATAGTCTTTAGCTTTTAAGGAGTTTTTAACGAAGGTAACTATACCGCCTAAATCACTTGAATTTTCCATGGCGAGCAAGGCCATTTGGCTTACTTCTTCAATCTGTGTGTTAAGGTCCTTTGTTGTTTTGTGGTAATCAATAAAATGACTGACCTTGTTAAGGAGCTCGTCAGGTCCGTGTGGTTCAATAATTAAGCCATGCGCCTCAGTTTTAAAATAAAGTTCTTTTTCTTGTTGGGATATCGATTTAGTAATGACTAGAGAGGGCAGTACTTTATTAGAGCAGAATTCTTTTGCCTCTAGGCATATGTTGATAGCATCTTGGGGGGTGTTGTGATTACTCACAATGATTAAATCTGTCTGGTAGTTAACTGATTCCTCTTTCCACTCTTTTTCGTTCTGCCCGTAGTGCACAGAAAAGCCTTGCTCTTCTAAAAAGACTAACTCTTTTTGGATGGCGTCTTTGTTCGGTGCAATCCATGCTATGTGTGTGTTGGAGTAGGGCATATTGCTTCGCTCACTTATTCAGAACTTCATATAAACCTTCAAGTACTGCACCTAGTTCATCTTCTAATTCTGAAATATCGCCTTTCATTTTTTCCAGTCTTTCACTGGCAGAATAGGCTAACCTCATTAGTTGTTCTTCTTGATCTTCATCTAAGCCAAGATTGAATAGCTTGCTTTCGAGCTCTGTTATCATGTCTAGCATCACGGATCGAGTGGCTTCATCATGAACCGTCAGTTTTTTTGTGAGTTCTTTTACCTGTTTTTCGGTAATCTTTATTACTCGCCCTAATACATCGTGCCTTTGGTTTTTCATGGAGAGTTGTTGTTTAAGGCTAAGCAATCTGCCATCACAGATACTGGATAATACGACGAGATGATCTTTGAATCGTCCATACTTGCTTTCATCATCCACGGGCATATCATTTATGATTAGCCCTAATTGATCGGAACATACCAATGTGCGAACCCCGATACTGATGATGCGGTCTTTGGAATTCTTAAACTTACTCAGAACGCGCGCTTCCATAGAGTCTGGTGTGCAATTAATGTGATGATTACTCGTGCCATATACCACTGCGGAAGCATCTAAACCGAAACCGCGAGCCACTTCACATAGCTTTTCGCCGATACCTTCTAGTGTTGAAACATCTTGAGATGCTTTTACAAATTCGATGATTTGACCAAGCTCACTACTCGAGGTCATTGCTTCCATGGCGACTTGCATCGCAGTATTTGCATCGTCTTTTGCTTTGCTAATTTCGCCATGTTTACTTAGGTGTTCGGTGATTTTTTCGGTCAATACAGCAGGGTCAATCGGTTTTGTAATGTATTCATCCCCTCCGGCTTCAAAACCCGCCAAGCGTTCCTCTACATTATCCATTGCTGTGACAAAAATGATTGGAACCGTTGCAGTATTAGTTTGAGTTCGAAGTTTGGCGCAAACTTCATAGCCGGTCATGCCTGGCATGTTTACATCCAGCAAGATCATATCATGGACTTCTGCATCACACTTTTCTAAGCAATCCGGCCCAGAGTCAGACTCAATGATAGTGTATGCATCTTCTAGAATCATTTTGATTAAGACGCGGTTGGACTCAATATCATCAACAACCATTATTGAGGCTTCAGACATATGTGCTTTCCATAATTAAATGATTAAGGTCTTTAAAAAGTAGCACATATTTTGGGAAGTACCGTGTGATGAGGCGCATTTTTTCTTAGTTGAGTCATCTAGTAACTTCTTTATAAACGACAGGCTATTGTGTTCTGTTTTAAGGGGAGGGGGTGATAGCAAGTTTAGTTCTTAGTGTGCTGGCTGAGAGCCCATAAGGTGTGTTCTTTCACGATGGGCGATGCATGTGTGGCTTTGTTTTTAAGTGCAGTTATGATCGACTTGGAAGTTTGGGCATTACCGAGTGCAATGGCGATGTTCCTTAGCCAAGACTCATAGCCTGCACGACGAATGGCCGAGCCTTCGGTCTTCGAAAGAAATGTGGTTTCATCCCATGAGAAGAGTTCAAGTAATGTGATGTCATTTAAGGTGTTTCTTGGGCTAAAGTCATCTTCTTGGCTTGGTTTGCTGAACTTATTCCAGGGGCAAACTAGTTGGCAATCATCACAACCAAAAATGCGGTTACCCATTTTACTTCTTAGCTCAATGGGAATGCTGCCTTTAAGCTCAATCGTTAGATAGGAAATGCAGCGTCTGCTGTCAACAATATAGGGCCCATTAAAGGCTTGGGTGGGACAAATGTCTAGGCAAGCCGTGCACTTTCCGCAATGTTCTTTCTGGTAAGGTTGGTCAATTTTTAAGGGTAGGTTGGTGAATATTTCACCTAAAAAGAACCATGAACCAGCCCCCCTGTTTATGATCATAGTGTTTTTGCCAAACCATCCTAGGCCGGATTTTTGTGCGAAGGCACGTTCCAAAATGGGCGCACTGTCAACAAATGCTCTAAATTGATGGTTCTGTGCTTCTATTTTTATTGATTGAATGAGTTTTTTGAGTCTGGAGCGGATGACTTTATGGTAATCCCTGCCAAGAGAGTATCTTGAAATGTAGGCCTTATCTGAGTTGTTGAGCGCATCTATAGGTGACTCTGGGTCAGAAAAATAATCCATCCGAACAGAAATAACCCTTAAGGTACCTTCTTCTAGCTCGCTCGGCTGCCAGCGTTTACTGCCATGCTTATGCATATAGTCGAGTTCACCATGGTGGCCTGCCTTAAGCCAGTTTTGATAGCGATCGATATGCTCCGATAAGTCTGTATTTGTGATGCCTGCTTGCTGGAAACCAAGCTCATAGGCGGCATCTTTGATTTTTTGAGCAAAGTCTGAGGAGTGTAGCGCTGGGGTGCTGTCTTGCATATTGTTCATATTCGTGAAAAATCTGGATTGTTTTGCTATGCTTAACAGTCATGTATACGCTTTATTTAAAAAGTATATTAAGACTAGGAACTTACATGGTTTTGCTATTTCAATGACAATATATTGCATCGCATTAAATAACGAAAGCGATACTTTACAGCTAGGTAAAGCGATATTTAATTTTATAACTGTTTTATCAGGGTTTAATAAAGGTAGGAATTTACCTTTTGTGGTTTTTTTGTCAGGTGATTTAGGGGCAGGGAAAACGACTTTGAGTCGAGGCATTCTTCATGCCGCTGAGTATGAAGGCAATGTGAAAAGCCCGACATATACACTTGTAGAACCTTATGAGTTGGAGAGAAATAGTATTTATCATTTTGACCTATACAGACTTGGCGAGCCAGAAGAGTTGGAATATATGGGTATTCGTGATTATTTTGATGAGAGGAAGGATATAACTCATCCGATAATTTGTCTTCTTGAATGGCCTGAAAAAGGTGAGGGATATATTCCCAAGCCTGATATCGAAATAAACTTATCTTTGTTGGGGATGGGGCGGCAAGCAGAGATAATTATTACAGATGATTATGCCCGCAACGTATTCGCTGATGTGAATGAAGATTTTCTTAATTCTAGAATGGATAATTGAGTGTCGTGATGCAGAACAACGTGAAGAACATTTTGCAATTAGTGCTCAGCTTTCTTTTGCTTTCGAGTATTGCTTTCGAAGGTTATGCCAGTCAGGCGAAAGTCATTAATGCCCGGATTTGGGAGTCTCCCGAATATACGCGTCTTGTGTTGGAATTATCCCAACCGGTTAAACACCAAATTATGATGCTGCCTAAACCAGACCGATTGGTGCTGGATATCGGTAATGCAAGTAAGGTTGTAAACTTGGCAGGAATAGATTTAAGTGGTTCGCCGATTAAATCGGTGCGCAGTGCAGGAAGAAATAAAACCGACCTCCGTATTGTCTTGGATCTGAAAGAAAAGGCCCAGCCGAAGAGTTTCCTGTTGAAGGCCAATGAGCAATATGGCGATCGTTTGGTGATTGACCTTTATACCCACGCTAAAAAAACAAAGCCAAAAGTAAGTAGTCAACCGGTCAAAGCCCAGAAGAGGGATATTATTGTGGTGATAGATCCGGGGCATGGTGGTGAAGACCCCGGTGCCATTGGGCCAAATAAGATTAAGGAGAAAAATATTGTTTTGGCCATAGCCAAAAAACTGAAGCAAAAAGTAAATGCGACCAAAGGTTTTAAGGCTTATTTGACGCGTGAGCGAGATTACTATGTAGGTTTGAGGAAGCGAACCAAAATTGCCAGAAAGTATAATACTGATTTGCTCGTTTCAATACATGCGGATGCCTTTAAAAAGCCACAAGCATATGGTGCCTCGGTGTTTGCTTTGTCTAACCGGGGGGCCAGTAGTGAGGCCGCTCGATGGTTGGCAAAGAAAGAAAATTCCGCTGATTTGATTGGTGGTGTGGGCAGTGTCAGTCTTGAAGATAAGGACGATGTGCTAGCTGGTGTACTGCTTGATTTGTCATCAACCGCAAGCTTAAAAGCGAGTTTAAATATTGGTGGGCAGGTTTTGAAATCTATGGGGAATGTTGCGAGATTGCATAAACGTACGGTTCAACAAGCAGGATTTGTTGTACTTAAGTCTCCTGATATTCCATCAATCTTGGTAGAGACAGGGTTTATTTCTAACCCCAGTGAGTCAAAGAGATTGAAGACCAATAAATATCAAGGCAAGGTAGCTGACGCGATTCATTCGGGCATTGTTCGTCATTTCAAGAAAACCCCTCCACCAGGTAGTTTGTTAGCTTGGCAGTCAATCAAACCGAATAAAACCAAACGTCAGAATAGGACTATAAAATATGTTGTACGCAAGGGGGATACCCTATCTCATATTGCGATGCGAAATGAAGTGACACTTAAAGAATTGCGAAAGTTGAATAGACTTAATTCAGATAATGTATGGGTCGGGCAGCGTTTAAGTGTGCCTGCAACTTAAAAATGTTCCACGATTGCTTTTAGCTGTTTTCGATTAACGATATGATAGCTGCCCTAATTCTCCTGTTCTGAAAATCCAGATTATTCAATTATGAGTCAAATCCAAAAGTTATCCGCGCGACTAGCCAACCAGATTGCAGCGGGTGAAGTTGTTGAGCGCCCCGCCTCGGTGGTAAAAGAATTGTTGGAGAACTCATTGGATGCTGGCGGCAGAAAAATCACTATTCTGGTGGAATCTGGTGGCGTTAAACGTATTCAAGTCAGAGATGATGGCATGGGGATGTCTAAAGATGATTTACCTCTCTCTCTTAGTCGCCATGCAACCAGTAAAATCCATTCATTAGATGATTTAGAGGCCGTCGCTACCTTAGGCTTTCGTGGTGAGGCCTTGGCAAGTATTAGTTCAGTGTCCCGACTGTTGTTGTGTTCCAAGACTGAAGAGGCGACACAAGGATGGCAGGTGTTGACTGAGGGGCGTGATATGGAGGCCCGAGTTAGTCCGGTTGCGCATAACCGTGGTACTACCGTTGAGGTAAGAGACCTGTTTTTCAACACACCTGCAAGACGTAAGTTTCTTAAAACTGAAAAAACTGAATTTAATCACCTCGAAGAAGTCGTTAAAAGACAGGCATTAGGCCGTTTTGAAGTAGGGTTTGAACTGACGCACAATAATAAAACTATTCATAATTTACGACCAGCGCCGAGCCTGAAGGAAAAAGAACTGCGTGTTGCCAGTTTATGTGGCAAGCCATTTATGGAGAACACGGTTCAAATAGACGTGGAAGCGACTGGCTTGAAGTTATGGGGCTGGGTGGCTTTACCTACATTCTCTAGAAGTCAGGCTGATCTCCAATATTTTTATGTTAATGGTCGAGTAATTCGAGATCGACTGGTAACGCATGCGGTAAAACAGGCTTATCGGGATGTTTTGTATCATGGTCGCCATCCTGCTTTTGTGTTATTTCTCGAATTAGACCCTGCTTTAGTAGATGTGAACGTGCACCCGACTAAGCATGAGGTACGTTTTCGAGATGGGCGCTTAGTGCATGATTTTATTTTTCGAAGTTTGCATAAAGCCTTGGCAGATATTCGTCCAGAAGATGTAAATCAAGCAAATGAAGAAGGGGTTGCCATGCCTTTTTCTGCCTTGCCTGAAAATTTGCAGTCTATGCAAGCTGTTAGGCGAGCATCTGAAGAGAGTGGTGTTGATGTGGTGCCTAGCTATGGTCCGCAGTCAGCTATGGCGTTTACTCAGCAAGCTAAAACTCAAAATGTCGTTGAGCCTGGAATGATAGCGCCTCAGGTGAGAGAGGCTTCATCACACTATGGGGTGATGGAAGGGTATAAGGCTTTGCATTCTGAGGCGAATACGTCACAGAGTGATGCCAATGACGCTCAGGACTTTCCCTTGGGCTTTGCCATAGCGCAGTTGCATGGTATTTATATCTTAGCCCAAAATGCCTCGGGTTTGATTGTGGTCGATATGCATGCCGCGCATGAGCGAATTACCTATGAGCGAATGAAAACAGATTTTTATCGAGAGGGTATACCCGCTCAGCCTTTGTTAGTGCCCATAAGTTTAGCGGTTAGCCAAAAAGAAGCTGCTATTGCTGAAGAGTGTGTTGAAGGCTTGGTGAAGTTTGGTTTAGTGATGGAGCGGTCAGGGCCGGAGAGTATTATTATCAGGCAGATACCGGTTATTTTGCAGAGGGTTGATGTTGATTTGTTAGTGAGAGATTTGTTAAGCGATATGATCCAGCACGGTTATTCAGACCAACTTGAAGCGAAAGCAAATGAATTGATGTCAAGTATGGCATGTCATGGCTCCGTGCGCGCTAACAGACAGTTAACGCTTCCTGAAATGAATGCCTTGCTGCGTGATATGGAAATTACGGAAAGGAGTGGGCAGTGTAATCACGGACGTCCAACCTGGACTGCGCTCGCGTTGAATGAGCTGGATAAGTTATTTTTAAGAGGGCGATAAAGTATCGTGACGCATTCTAAACAGGTTATGCCAAAAGCTATCTGTCTTATGGGGCCAACGGCTGCGGGTAAAACAGACTTAGCAATATCGCTAACAGAGCAGCTCCCTTGTGATATTATCAGTGTTGATTCGGCCTTAATTTATAGAGGCATGGATATAGGCACCGCCAAACCTGATCAAGAAACGCTTCAAAAGGCGCCTCATCGACTTATCGATATAATAGATGCCTCAGAGACGTATTCAGTGGCTCACTTCTATACCGATGCCTTAAAGGAAATGCAGGCGATTTCAAGCAAGGGTAGAATTCCACTCTTGGTGGGTGGGACGATGATGTACTACCGAATATTGACGCAGGGTATTGCTGCGCTTCCTTCGGCAGATGAGCAGGTTAGGCAGCAGATAAAGCAAGATGCCCAAGCGCATGGTTGGGAATATGTTCATGCCCAACTAACTGAAGTTGACCCGGTTTCTGCAGCAAGAATAAAGCCTTCTGACCCTCAGAGGCTGCAGCGTGCACTAGAAGTATACCGGGTAAGCGGTAAAACAATGACACAAATTTGGTCTGAACAAGGGGCTTTGACTAGCAATGCTTCACAGTCGGGCTACACTGGTAGTGTTTCAGAAGTGTGTAGTGATTCTGGATTAGGCGGTTTACCGCCAGTTCCTTTTAACTTAATAAATGTGGCTATTTCGCCTCTGGATCGATCGGTTTTGCATCAACGAATAGAGCAACGCTTTGACATAATGTTAAAAAAGGGCTTTATTGAAGAGGTAGAACAGTTTTATCGATCAGATAAGATTAATGCTGATATGCCTTCTATGCGTTGTGTTGGCTATCGTCAGGTGTGGGACTTTCTAGAGGGTAAGTTAGATAAAACCGCTATGAGAGAAAGAGGGATTATAGCAACGCGTCAGTTGGCAAAACGACAACTAACGTGGTTGCGATCATGGCCAGACTTGAACAGCTTAGAAACGAATGATGTAAAAAATCTGGCTAAAGTCTTGAAAATCGTAGAAAATGCCGCATATTAAAAGGCCTGTGTGCATTTAACTAGATGGACGTAGGTAAATAACACTGTTTCAAAGGCGTTCATGTATACATTTCATGGGTTTCTTAATAATAGAAAAAGACATAAATATTTGAATAATTAGGAGAACACAACATGTCTAAGGGTCACTCACTTCAAGATCCATATTTAAATGCCTTACG
>ENA-OSET01005020-OSET01005020.1-sediment-metagenome-genome-assembly--contig:-NODE-5020-length-11396-cov-4.473982_pt1 | contig 11396 bp, 12 predicted proteins | sample MGYA00237882_ERZ534229 | MGnify/ENA primary metagenome ERZ534229 (study PRJEB26408, sample SAMN06266212) | sediment metagenome | isolation source: Hudson Canyon methane seep mesocosm | place...
TAAAGATTCAGTATTACTTACTTGCTTTTGTTTATCTTCTAGTTGATTGGTAAGTAATATTATTTGATTTTGCAAATGGTTTATATTGGCTAGTAATTGAGTAAAAGCAATATCATTTCGAGCAGCAGGAAAGTTCTCTCTAGGTATTTTAATTAAACCAATATAATTAATTAGTCCTGCTTTTAAAATATCCGGAGGATATTTTTCATCACTAGGAATAATAGTTACCCAAGTAGATGAATTTATATCTTCAACCATGATCTGAGTGCTTTGTCCTTGATCGTTCATGAACTGCGGAAAATATTGAAGGTATTGTTTGAAGGGAATTTTTAGTTCTTTGGGTATTGTAAATTCAAATGAAACTAATTCAGAGCCATTGATTAAAATATCATGAGATTTTTTAACTAATAAATCTGTTTTAGCCAAGAACTGATTGAAATCATTTTTATCAATTTCTTTTTCGAAATTTTCAATTGAAAAAATTAAGCCTTTTGCTCCTTTACCATCATCATTATAAAAAGTACTAAAAAAATAATTAGACGGTAATATTGTATGGGCAAACCGAGATACAATTTGACGCAATGATTCAAAGTCATATTCATCTTTCCAATGCTTTCCCAACATATAAGTGCAGCCAACTCTGTCACCAGAGAGCTTCCTAACACGGACATCTAAGCCAATCAATTCCTTATTTATTTCCATGCCTGTATTCCCTTTAAAATGTAAAATGGTTAGCTTATATTGCCCTTTACAGGCTATAAAACTTTAATTATATCATCAGATTGTTCAAATATTTTATAGCTACACCTCAAAATTCGTAAAGCCTACTCTTAATATTAGTTATGAATCAGCCGAAATAGGGGTTATCAAATTCATCTTCAAACGGGTCATCTAAATCGATTGGTTTCTGAAAGTCTATGGGGATAGGAACAATTATGCCTTTAGAATTATTATGCTCTTTTATACGCTCATTTTCTTCTACTTCTAAACGAGCAAACTTTTCAGCATACATTTCTTTATTGCTCTCAGCATTGTCTAAAACGAAAGACTCTTCATTTCGATATATTTTACACATTGAATAATTCTCGTTTTTTGATTTATATCGAAAATATTCATAAATCACTCCTTGCTCTTTGAGCTTTTCTAAAGCAGGTTTTAATTTAGAATTTTTGTCTGCGTTGCGCTTAATATTTTTACCATATCTTTTTTTTAATTGAGAATCTTCATTAAAATTAGTTGAACGCTGGTTTTTGAATTTCATTGTTTCTAAATATAAATATAGGGCTTTTGCATGACCATTTTTTAATGACTTAAATTTGTCAGCATAAATACGTTCATAATGAGTTTCTTCTATAAAGAACTCTAGAAAAATATCATTCATTTGAAACATAAAACATTTCTCTTCACTGTCCCAATCCCAATCTATGACTAAGTTAGTACTATATGATTTTATTATTTCGTTATTTTCATTTTCTATATTTATTTTTATGTTCGAGTTTTTAAGTTTGTTAAAGTTATTGCAAAAACTTTCAGATATTATTTTTTCTCTTTTAATATCTAATGCTTTGTATATTTCAAACTCTGTCAATATGAATGAGGATGTTCTTGATCTTTGAAGTTTGCTAACAACAATAGAAAAAAGTGGGAAATCTCTAGCAAGATCCAAAGGTGGGCTAGAATATGAAATAGTCTCATTATTCGTTCTACGATCTGAATCATTCACAACTATATCAGTGTCATAACCTTTAACTCTAGGTATAAACATCCTTGAGGCTAAAATTGGTGATAGGTGAATTGATTCATTGGTACCATTTGTTCTAATTTTATTATGATTTTTTTGTTGATCTTTTATATTATTATATATATACTTCATGTTTACTCCATTTGTAAGGTGGGGTATTTCTAACATGCCGATTATTACTTGTCAATAACTACTTTATAGTATTGATCTTTTTTCTATACATTGAAAAATATATAAGTGATATTTGGGACACATCTTTACAGTTTCAGTCACATTTTATATTTGCTTTTTCCATCACATTTTTACTACTTCAAACACAACTTCTCGTTTTGAGTAACTATTTAATGGTGATCGAAAATATATTTACAATATTAAGCACTGAAATGCGGTGATCGAAAATTCAATTTGACTGAGGCTCGCAATACCAGTCGCTTTTAAATACCTCTAACCTTTTTATAACCAATTAATAACTATATTTGACTTATATATAACCAACTTTTATCTGATACGCATGTTTCACATGCTAAGTTGCTGCTGGTAAAGAAAAGTGAATTTAGTAAGTGAGGAAGGTATTACTTGCAGTTTCTGCAATACCTATATTGCTGGATAGTTAATAGCTGATTTAGCATGCTGGACTTTAAAACAATCTGAAATTATTAAATGATAATCCTCTTGATTATCTGTTTGTATATTTTGCTTTTATATTTTTATGTGAATCAGCAATAGTATTCTTTTCATAATTATTTTGTAAAAATTCACTTATTGAAAATGAAACTCTTGAAGTAAATTTATAAGTTTCTGTTTCTATAAAATCACAACTCTTCATCGCAGCAGGAAAATTAATAATATTATCGCTTTTAGAATAAAAGTAGAGCTTTACATTATCGACCTTATTTTTAAAAACTAATAAAAACAAAACTGTTAATAGTATCTCCTTTCCTGAGATAAACTTTACATCTGAAGCAACATCAAAGTATATACTCAAGCTTTCATTTTCTTCTTGAAACTCTGTTAATTCAAAATGTTTGAGTATTTCTGTCAATTTAGATAAAAGAAAGCTTAAAGACATATTTTCATAATTGAGACACTTTAAGATAGGGTATTGGCTAATTAATGCTTCAATTTGATAAATTGTTGCATCATCTGTGAAATATTTATCAATTCCATATTTTTCTATACTTTTTGCTTGTAGCTTCTCTATCGTTAATTCTGAATATGTTTTTTTACTCATGTCTTTTCTCTGTTGTTATTTATATTAATTACCACTTTTTAATAAATATTCAATTTTTATTAAAAAATATAAAAAATATAAAAAATATTACCAACAGACAGAAATTTTCATATTTTGAGAAATAGCGTAGTTAACCCCACAAAATTTAGTTTTATGCATACACAAAACTATATTTTTATATAAATCATTCTAAACTGTCAAATCTTGCAAGTTCATTGCATTAATAAACCATCCAATTGGTCTTGTCAGTTTTGACAAGTTACCTTCAATTACTACTTGTCAAAAGATGCAATTGTCATCAATTACAAAAATAGTCAAATCTACAATTATATTAAAATATAAAATAAATATATGATCATATAATACTTGTCAAAACCGACAATAACATAAGAATATAAAATTTATTTATAATGATATAAATACTGAAATAACAATGAATTACCCTAAGTTTACTAATTTGTCAAATACGCTTGCATTATCAAGTTCAACCTATATTATTGAATTGATAAACAGACAAGAGGATATTGACAGTGAAAGATATAAAGACACATTTAAGTACATTGAAAGCTATGTATAGCGCAAATTTAACAAGAGCAGAATTAAAGGTTTTATTGTACTTGTTAGAGCATTACGAGAAAGATATTACAGATAAATCAGTGGTTATTGCTTCAGCTTTAATTATGGATACTACTAACTTGTCTAGAACGCTTAAGTCTTTAAAAAGTAAGAATGTAATTGCAGAAAGAAAGCTAACAAAAATTATGTATGTACAGCATTACTTTAAATGGGGTAAGTAGAGCAAAAAAGACTACATAATAAATATCTTCGGGTATCAAGAATAGATAAAAAACCAAACAATAATAATAACAATAAAGGTAAATAATATGTACGTATGTATCGGTTGTAAAAAAGAAGAGACAGAAGAAATAGTTAAAAAAATGGGTTTGGCAGGAAATGGTGAAGATACATTTGCTTGCAAAGAATGCTCTGGAGATGATTTTTCAGATTTAAATAAGTTTGAGTATATTTGGGACGTAAAAGCACAAAAACACGTCCTCATTTGTCGCGAATGCGAAAGCATAGACACAGAAGATAAAGGGGCAATATGTGTCTGCAATAATTGTGCGTTCGTTGAGGTAAGAGAAGGTCACGATGAAAATCAGCAATAATAACATTAAAGAGAAATTGAAAAAGCTAATAGATATTTTGAAATTCATTTAGATTTCGAAATGGGAGATGATGCTCTTAGGTGTGATGAACTAAATGATTTGGAATAAATAATTCAATAGATAATGTCTTTAAAAACAAACCTCAAAACTCGCTATTTTAAAATTAAATAATTATGTAAAAGTGAATAGTAGTTTAAGAACAAACCATTTTGTTACTTATCACTTTCACTACGTGTAAAGGTGTTTAAGTTTAAAAAAAATGGCTCTACGAGGTCAGAACAAATGGAGAAAAGTACATTACTATATAAACAGATAAGAGTTGCTAAATTCAACGTTAATCAAGCTTTAGCTTTAGTAAAACATGACATTCTTTTACAGGATGATGAAAAACTAAAGCAAAACCGAATCACGTCAAAATCACATCTAAATATTTATAAATTTAAAGATAAAATAATCAATTCAAAATCAGATAGAGAAAAAGCACTATTGTATGTTGAGTCGTTATTTATGAACGATAACGCTAATTTTGAAAATATTAAATTCAGCAAAGTTAAAAGTAAATTTAAAAAATGGATTAAAGCAACAAAAACGACTTCAGCAGAAGTAGAGTTGTTTAAGAAATTGTTAAAAATTGCTGATGAATTTTCAGACAGAAAAGTTAACTCAAAATCATTGATAAATAAACTTTCTAGCATAAGTGAGCAAGTAATAAGATTTAATGATAAAAAAAGAGCTTTAGAAACGTTTGCAGATCTGCATAATCAAAAAATTGGTTTAAATATTGATTCATCATCTCAATTGAACACCAGAATAATTTCACTGTTATTTAAAATTCCTGAGCATAACGCAATAGAACTCGATGCTGAAATTCAGGAAGAGATCTTATTAAGTTATTACAAAGAATTTTTTTCAAATTATGAAGTGATTTTATCATCGATTCATAAAGATGAAGCAACTAGGGATCATGTTCATGTAATAATTGATGGAATGAACAAGCAAACAAAAGAATGTGATTTCGTACAAAAACAATATGAATACATAAAAAATAAGTGTGGGCTTTTAGGTTTTCCTGACAACTATTCGAAATGCCGGACTCGGCATGTTCAAGAAATCGGTAAATTGTTGCAGGAAGACTTTTATATTTACGTAAACGAAAAACTAGTAAACAATAATATTATGTTTGCTAAAAAGGAATATGAAAGCATCTTACATAAAGATTTAGAGCGTGAAGTTATTAAAAATGACACTGGAAAACGTATTGCTGATCGTGAATACAATACAGCAAATTATTTGGCTAAACAAAAAGATAAAAATAATTTGGAAAATATTTCTTTGAAAAAAGAAAATAAAAAATTAAAGGAAGAAAATTTAAATTTACTTTCAACCATTGAAAACTTAGTTAAAAGTACAATAGATTATGCTGCTGAATATGCAGCAACGGCATATCAAAGAGCATTAATTAATTTTGGTAATGGCTATAAGAAATTATTAAAAATTAACGAATTTATTGCAGACAACGCTCGTGATGAAGCGATAAATATGCAACAAACAGATGAACAAAAAAAAGAAATAAAGCAAATGGCAAAATCTGCCAAAAAAAGCTTGATTTGATATGTAGTAGCTCAAACTGGATCTGACGCTTTAAACATCAGATCTTAACTAAATCTGACTGGCAACAATAAGCTCATACCAGTCAGTGACATTTCAGCTTAGAACCTTAACTCTCGCTTAAATCAAACTTCATAAAACCAATAAAATATATATATTGTTAATGTTATGTTCTAAAATCAATCAATTGATTGTGTCAGGTTATTTTACAGATAAGATATGGATGTTGGGTTTTTATTCCTTATCAGTTTGAAATGGTTGGATATTGTTAACTTGGTGCGTTTTGTGCTTTATATCAAACATCATAAAGTGATGACGTTTCACTTTTAGCATTTACCTTCCAAAACTGTTTGGGAGGGAATAAAAGGAATATCAAATGAAATTTAAATTTCTTAATACAATTATTTCAGGATTATTGTTATCAGTTTGTTGCTTAATCAATACGGCGAATGCAGGGTTAATCGTTGATAACGGTACCTATACAACGGATACTGTAACAGGCTTTGATTGGCTGGATGCATCGTACACCGATGGATTGTCTTATAATCAGGTTTTAAACGAAATTTCGAGTGGGAGTCTCATTGGTTGGCAGGTTGCAAGTATGGATGAGGTATTAGATTTACTTTTGCATGCTAACAATAATGTCGTGTTCCCATACACTGAGGGTCAAGGGCTAACCAGCAGTGCATATAGCAATATTACAAATTTAATCGATTTTATAGGCCCGTCATATTCGGGTTCTACCTATGTTGACTTGATAGCATATACGTCAGATTTGAATTCGATTTATAACAACCAACCAACATGGCACCAAACGCTGCAATTGCATAAATGGACGAATGGGAATCATTTCTTACGCGTTAACTCTTGGAGTTCAGAAAGTTCACAAGCCAACACCAGTATAGCCACATGGTTGCGAAGAGGAGATTCAGTAAATGTCCCTGAGCCATCAACACTTGCTATTTTTGCATTAGGAATGATTGGTTTAGCATCACGTCGATTTAAGAAATAATATTAATAATTTGAAATTGTTTTATTCTAGAAAACATCAATTGTAATGATTGATGTTTTTTTGTTTCTGGTGATTGGTAATTTAGGTTGATTCATAGGTAAACAACTACCATAGGATTAAGTATCCTTTGCTAATCATGATAAATAAAGGCTTCTGGCTTATATCAGTAAACTATTAGCACTACTTGAACACAATTATTCCTACCGAATGTCGGCAATGGTGGCTTTCGCGACTATCAGGTTTGATTAAAACCTATAAATTCAAAGTATCATTTCGAGTTTGAGCCTCTACATTTGATTTTTATTGGTCAAGTAACTCAATTTTATTTTTTATCCATTCTGTATCAGGTTCAGGAGGTTCGTTTTCACACATCCACGTAAGGTTTTCCATATATTCTTCTTCAGAATTAACACCAGATCTTCGCATCAGATCTTCTGTTATTGTGAAATGTTTTATTTCATCATCTACAGAGTATATATCTTCTAATAACTCATTGGGTTTCATCATAGATAATAAATGATTATAGTGCTTATTAATCATATCAGTACTAGTACCGCAATGTTTTGCTACTACATTTATATTAGCGTCACGCTTTAATTGATTAGTGATAAATGTATGCCTACAGCTATACATGACTAATTTTTTTTCTACTAAATCATCAGTGATCTCATCACGCAAATTCCCAAAAAGCGTTGTATAGTCAGGTGTATGTCCATCTCGTCTAGCGAATAAATATCGATCTTTATGTTTCTTTAATTCACTAACAAAAACATGCTCTAAAGTTGACTCAATTTGAACAATGTTATGTGAAAAGTGGTGTTTCAAAATCCATTTAATGGAATACATAGCTTTCTCACTAATAACTATTTTTCTTTTTACTCCGTCTTTTTCAGCTCGTTTGCCCCCTTTGATTTGTAATATCCAATATTTTCTATTTTGAATTTTTTCGACTGATAAATCTGAGCACTGAATATTTACCAACTCGTTACCTGGTCTAATTCCAGTTTCAGTTAAAAATTTAAATGCTTGTAGTAATAATTGATTATTTTCTTTTTCTACTTTCTTTCGTGGCTTTTTATTAATTAATTTATTAATTATTGTGTCGTAATCAGTTTGAGTAAAATACTTATTAGTTTCACTAATTTTTGATTTTATTTTTGGGATCTGTGGAACATTATTAATTAATCTTTTTGTTAAGCAATAATCCAGTATTTTATTAACAGCAAGATTCATATACCTAATTTGAGTCTTGCTAACTTTTCCATTATATTCATTATAAAAAGCTTTGAGATGGACATAATCTAGCTCCTTAACATTAATATTTGCTAACTTTTCTGAAAATGAATTATAGATATTAATTGTTCGACCAAATTCTTTATATTTATTGCTAGAGCTTAAATTTCTTTTATTTTTTGATTTGTTTTTGTCGTAAGATATTTTTAATTTATCACGTTCTTTTTCAAGTTCATCAATAAGTTTTTTGACAACGGATTTAACTAATTTGGACGGTTTTGAAAGTATTGAACCTTCAAGATCTCGCTCTTGAGCCATTTGTAAAAATCTAGCTTCATGCTCTGCTTTAGTTCTATCTGACATTTTTAGAGACCTGCGAATAGGTTCTTTATTTTCTTTGTCCCATAAATATATATACCAATTCTTTGACTGTTTTAGTTTATAAATGGCTAAACCTTGGCCTAATTCTATATAGTCTTTTTTTTCGTCCATAACAGTCAAAAACATCATTTGTTGTATAGTTTGTTGTATAGTTTGTTGTATAGTATGTTTACATGTTACTATAAGTCAATGTTAATTAGGGTATAATTTAACTGGTAGATGTGATTCAAAATCCCCCGTCGAAAGACGTGGCGGTTCGAGTCCGCCCACCGGTACCACAAATGAAAGCCCTGATTCGAAAGAGTTGGGGCTTTTTTTATGTCCGAAAGATAATGCTATAATAAATTAGTCATCAAACGGTTTTAAAAGGTTTTTACATGGCAGCTACAGCGCACGCACTTCACATATTGGTGAAACACAAAGAAATTGCAGAAGATATTATTCAACAGTTAGGTAAAGGAGCTAAATTTCAAACGTTAGCTAAAAAATATTCGTCATGCCCATCGGGTAAAAAGGGTGGTGATTTAGGTGAGTTTAGACGAGGTCAAATGGTACCTCAGTTTGATAAAATAGCATTTAATGGCGCAATATTAGAGCCACACCTCGTTAAAACTAAATTTGGCTGGCATGTTATTAAAGTGCTATATAGAACTTGATTTATTACCGTTTTTTTTCGTTTGTTAATTATGTTAATTATGTTAATTGACATACACAAATTGAAAAGCTAATGTTTATTTAGATCGATAAACGATCGTTAATTTTTATATCATTAACTTGTAATTATAAGGATGTTTTATATGAAATGGTTGTTAATAATTTTATTGTCAATTCCAGCTTTTATAGAAGTTTCAGCCCAAGATGTAAGGGAAGTTTTAGAATTAAAACAAGAAAAATCTTTATTATGTGAGAATGAGTCTTGCACAAATAAATAAAAGCTATGCAATCTTTTGATTTAAAAAGCAATAATAATTCTGAAGAAGTAAAATTACTTATACGAGCCAAAAATGTAGGCTTTAAGCCTGCAACTTATTTATTAGCTAAAATGTATGAGGAGGGGAATTCTGTCGAGAAAGATGCATATGAATCTGCTCAACTATATAAAGATTTACAGTTTTCAGAATATAAAGATAGCGAAACACGTTTGATATCCATAAAAGAAAAAGCAAAAAAGTCTGACACTTTAACCTACAATAAAATATCACAGCTAGATGATGATATTGAAGTGATCTCGATAACGCATAAACGATTTAACTTTGAAACATATTTAACTACGAGTATCGAAAGGTTCAGACTTGAAACATCAATTTACGATGGTAAAGGCGGTATGAGCCATATCAGAGGGAGAGTTTGTAGTTATAACACCGGTTGTAGAGCAGCCAATGGTGCTGAAGCTATTAGACTATTTTTTGGTAGGGGGTCTACCCCGAAATCTGCCCCAACGAGTTCGTAACAGATATTGTATAACTGCCAGTTTTAAATAAAGCCTCTTGAACGGTCTTCGAATTTAAAATCCCCCGTCGAAAGACTTGGCGGTTCGAGTCCGCCCACCGGTACCACATATGAAAGCCCTGATTCGAAAGAGTTGGGGCTTTTTTTTATGTCCGAAAGATAATGTTATAATAAATTAGTCATCAAACGGTTTTTAAAAGGTTTTTACATGGCAGCTACAGCGCACGCACTTCACATATTGGTGAAACACAAAGAAATTGCAGAAGATATTATTCAACAGTTAGGTAAAGGAGCTAAATTTCAAACGTTAGCTAAAAAATATTCGTCATGCCCATCGGGTAAAAAGGGTGGTGATTTAGGTGAGTTTAGACGAGGTCAAATGGTACCTCAGTTTGATAAAATAGCATTTAATGGCGCAATATTAGAGCCACACCTCGTTAAAACTAAATTTGGCTGGCATGTTATTAAAGTGCTATATAGAACTTGATTTATTACCGTTTTTTTCGTTTGTTAATTATGTTAATTATGTTAATTATGTTAATTATGTTATTTGACATCAAGAATTTAAAGTACTAATGTTTACGTAGACCGATAAACGGTCGTTAATTTTTATGTCATTAACTTTTAATTAAACGGATGTATTATATGAAATGGTTGTTATTAATTTTATTCTCAACTCAAGCTTTTATAGACGTTTCAGCTCAAGATGTACGGGAAGTTTTAGAACTGAAACCAAACCAACCTTTAGTATGTGATAATGAATCTTGCAAAAATAAATTTAAAGAAATCATTAAATATGCACATAATGGTAACCCTGAAGCTCAGGTTTTAGTCGCTACATCTTACCTAACAGGTGATGGATTAGAGCAAGACGCATCAAAATCTGCAAAGTGGTTTAGAAAAGCTGTTAGACAAGGCTCCACAAAGGCTATGTGGGTTTTATCAAATTTATACCGTAAAGGCTTAGGTGTCGATAAAGATAAATCTCGAGCTGAACATTTACTTTCAAGAGCTGTCGATCATGAATATGGTCCAGCTCTTTTTCAAAAAGCTATGCAATCTTTTGATTTAAAAAGCAAGAATAACTCTGAGGAGGTAAAGTTACTTATGCGAGCTAAAAAAGTCGGCTTTAAGCCTGCATCTTACTTATTAGCTAAAATGCATGAGGAAGGAAATTCTGTTGATAAAGATATATATAAATCTGCTCAACTATATAAAGATTTACAGTTTTCAGAATATAAAGATAGCGAAACACGTTTGATATCCATAAAGGAAAAAGCAAAAAAATCTGACTCTTTAACCTACGATAAAATATTACAGCTAGATGATGATATTGAAGTGATCTCGATAACCCATAAACGATTTAACTTTGAATCATATTTAAATACGAGTATCCACAGGTTCAAACGTGAATCATCAATTTACGATGGTAAAGGCGGCATGAGTCATATCAGAGGTAGAGCGTGTGATTATAGCACAGGTTGCAGATCAGCCATTGGACCTGAAGCTATTAGACTCTTTTTTGGAAGGGGGTCTACCCCGAAGAGCGCTGGTTAACAGATATTGTATAAC
>ENA-OSET01005021-OSET01005021.1-sediment-metagenome-genome-assembly--contig:-NODE-5021-length-11395-cov-5.893709_pt1 | contig 11395 bp, 4 predicted proteins | sample MGYA00237882_ERZ534229 | MGnify/ENA primary metagenome ERZ534229 (study PRJEB26408, sample SAMN06266212) | sediment metagenome | isolation source: Hudson Canyon methane seep mesocosm | place: USA:Hudson...
TTGACGAACTAACCAAGGCTGATGTTTCTAATTAATAGTGGTAAGGCAACTCGCAATAAATAAACTACCACCCATCGTTCCCAGGTTGGAGCTAAGTTAAGGCAATTATTAGCATAGGATGAGGTACGAAGCGCATCTTTCGAAATGATGCGCTTCCTGCCGTCAGCATCCTATATTTCCTCTTAAGGATACTTGTTAACTGAACGACTGGCGTTTTTGCCATTCCTGAAACTCTAGAACCAGACTATAAATCACTGGAAAAACCAGTAAACTTAATAACAGAACTGTAAACATACCTCCTAAAACTGGTGCTGCAATACGTTGGGTAACATCTGCACCTGTGCCATTACTTAGCATAATAGGCAGTAAACCGATCATGGTTGAAAAGGCGGTAATTGCAACAGGACGAACGCGTAAAGCGGTTGCAGCTGCTACTGCTTTACTGATTTCAGACGAGGTTAATAGCCGTTGTTTATGCTTGCGCAATCTGCCGATTTCTATATCAATAAAATTGAGTACCATTACCCCCGTTTCTGCCGCTGTACCTGCCAAGGCAATAAACCCTACATACACCGCAACCGATAAGTTAAAACCATAGATATAAACCAGCCAAACGCCACCAATTAAACCAAAGGGAACGGTGAGCATAACAATGACGGGGTCGGTCATATTGCCAACGGTGAGATAAAGCAAAAAGAAGATAATCATGAATGTGAGAGGTACTACCACTTTTAGTCGTTTGGCAGCGCGTTGCATATATTGAGGTTAATTATTTACCCTATAACTTCACGTAATCTATATAACGTTATTACATTTATAAGGCTGGAAAACTCTAGTGCTTACTCCCTAGGTTTTAGTTTAAGGTTTTGTCGGTTTTTTTTACAATTAATGGCTGGGTTCTTATTAAGAATAAGAACTAAAAATGTTGTAAAAATTTTAACATTTAATTTAAGTGATTGTTCTGCATTAATAAAATACTCTTTATTCTGTTTGCAATCCTTGTCAGTTTTTTTTACAAACGAAGGTAAAGTATTGTCCCTATACTTTTAGCTATTCTTGTGATTTTTATTATGAAGATAGTTTTATTGTGTGTGGTTTTAAAATAATATTTTAATTGCCACATGTAGGTTCACTGTCATTAACTTAAGGATTTAAATTGTTTGGGGTGCAGGCTTTAGTCTGCAATGTTTAGAAAGAACTCAGGCTAAAGAGACTGTGAAAATATTCCAAAAACTGGACAAGACCCTTATTTTTACAACTAAAAAAACAATAGCTTACAGAGTATTTCAGCTGTTTTTAGTGTTTTTTAATATTTTTACAGCCTCTAACGCACTGCGCCTCAACAAACCAATCTACATATAAAATAAACAATTATTTTAAAGCTACCCGTTTTCTTTCTTCTAGGATTAAGTCGTATTCCTGTATATCCAATAACATTTAAAGCGCACTTTAGGCAAAGAGAGGTAAAGTTAAAACAAACAGGCTAAGGCTTAAATTAATTACGGTATGGTAATTGCATATCGTTTTCGGTAAATGTTATTTAAGAATAAAAACAGCATCACATATCAGGAGATCAACAGTGAAGTCTAGTCGTATTATCAATACCTTTCTTGCCGGATTATTATTTTCCAGTGTTATTCAGGCCGCTGAGGTTCAGGTTTTACCCGGTTCGGGAACATTAGCTCAAGCTGTTACCAATGCTAGTGATGGTGATACGCTGGTATTAAGTGATGGTAGTTATGTGGCGAATGGTGAATTAGTCATTGATAAAGCATTAACTATACGAGCAACTAATAGTTCTGTCACCTCGCTTATTAACGGCACCTCTTTTACCGTTGATGCTGCGGGTAGTCAGGTTATTTTACAAGGCTTGGATTTTGCATTAGAGGTATCGCTTGTGGCTGCTGCTGATATTAAAGTGTTAGAAAGCAAGTTCTTTAGTGGTTATGATTTAAATGTCACTGAATATAAAAGTACAGAAGGGGATGGTACGCTGACGGTTATTGGTAATTTCTTTACCCCAGGTTCATTAATAACCACTATAAATGCCTTTGATGCTTATATCGCAGGTAATACTTTTGAAAAAGGCCATTTAATCTCTAATGTTCCTGTCTGGATTATTGGTAATTTGATTAAAGGGACGGCAAATGTAGATGCTATTAATATTAATACCGAAGGGGCTGTAAGAGTGTTGGCTAATCGGGTATTTATGTATACATCATCTATTCATAATATAGATGGTATAGATATCATTGCGGGTAGTGCCTTAATTGCTGGTAATATTGTGAAAATCAATATAATTGGTGGTACTGGTAATGGCTATACTCACCGTGGGATTATTGCCAGCAATACTACTTTTTCTAAAGTATTCAATAACGTGGTTGATGCAGGTGATAAAGGTGCTTGGGTTAGTGGATCCAGCTATGGCATTTTAGCCTATGGAGAGGTTTCAGGGAATATGGTTATTAATCATATACACTATTTACACCCTATAGCAGGCACGGGTGCAGAGAATAATTTGTGTCATGCTAATCACCATAGTGAATGTGGTACAAATCCCGTCACTGCAGATCCACAATTAGTTGACCGTATTGACTATCGCCTTTCTGCTACTTCCCCCGCCATCGATGCGGGTTCAACCAGCCCTGTATTAGCCGACCTAGATCGTACCAGAAATGATATTGGTGCTTATGGTGGTTCTTGGAGTATCGGCCAATATGATGCGCAACGCGACCCCTTATATTTCGGCCCTTTTGTTTACCCTTTATTTGAAGCCAATGGCAGTTTTGTTGATGGACAGCTACAAGTCCGCGCCATAGGTGTTGCTCGTCTAAGATAAAGGCGTAAACGTAGGTTGGAATAGCGAAGCGTTTTCCGACAAAGTGACCGTGTGCAGACCCAAGGTGGAATGCGCTGTCGCTTTTCCACCCTACGAAACAACGCAACCCATCATTATTAAATTTTGTTCTGGAGTCCGTGATGAAAAACAGCTTTTTGTCTGTTTTATCGATATTTTTCTGTGTCATTTTTCTGATGACGCACAATGCTATAGCGCAAGCGAGTGAGGGTTACCAAACACTGGTGGCTGCCGAAGCGTATGTTGATGATCATCAACTATCGACAGATTTAGATTTAAATAATGTGATAGCCAATGGTTTTTCAGCCACTTCTGGGTTAATTGATATTGCTGATTTATCAAGGGGGGCTCATACACTTTATCTGCGTATGCAAGATGAGACCGGAGAGTGGTCTAAACCTATTGGGCAAAATTTCTATATCGCCAATGAAGGACAAAATACCGGACAGGGTCAGCATAATCACTTACAGCAAGCTGAATTATATTTTGATACCGATCCTGGCGAAGGGCAGGGGATTAGTATCACTGTGCCAGAAGATGGCTTGTTCAATCAAAGTTATGAGCAATTTATTGGCCATGAATTACTCAAAAATATAAGTTCAGGGCTACATACGGTTTATGTGAGAGTTAAAGATGCTAATGGGCTGTGGTCAGTTGCCATAGGGCAATCTGTTTCTGTCGATAACAGTGGTTTTAGCGGTGATGCCACGGGTTCTAATTACAAGCTAAAAGCAGCAGAAGCTTATTTTGATATTGACCCTGGCTTGGGGGATGGTTTAGCTATTCTGAATACAGAAACTCAAGAGGTTGGGGTAAATGCCGAGGTTTTAAAAGGTTTAATTGATATTGCTCAATTAACTGATGGAATACATACATTGTATATACGTTACCAAAATCAGGCTGGGTTATGGTCTCAGTCATTAGCTCAATCCGTCTTTATAACACCTGATTTAGTGGATAATAATATTAGTTCGGGTGTGGCAACTATTTTATCTGCTGAATATGCTCTGGATGGGGGGGTATTTCAACTAGCACCCCTTGCCGATGGTGAGTCTGGCGGATTAGTGGAAGAAATTAATTTTACAATACCTGTGACTTTAGCGGGCTATCATTCGGTAGAAGTTCGTTTTACCGATAGTAAAGGACGCACGAGTCAGGATAGTACTCAAATAACTGCCACAGCCAATGATCAAGATTGGGATGGTTTGCCTGATGCCTGGGAAAAACAGTATTTAGGCGGCACAGGATATAGCATTAATGATGATCCAGATAATGATGGATTAAGTAATGGCCAAGAGTATCTGAAGGGGACTGATCCATTAGTTAAGGATGAAACGGGTATCCAAACTATTTCTGGTTTTGTAACAGATGTAGACGGAAAAGCTATTGCTGATCTTGCAATATGTATCGAAATAAATGTTTCAACAACACAGTGTCATATCAAAACTGATGCACTGGGGCACTATGTCCTGGGAAAAGATCAGGCATTAGTTCCAGCTACTTATCGCGTCTATCCAAAATCTGACACGACAACAGCAAGTTATGGCTATAACCCAGTGAGTAGATCAGTTGGATTAGATTTAATCTCTGTTTCACAAATTAACTTTGTTGCTGAACCCTTAGCAATCAGTTTATCAAGCCCTACAACTAGCACAACTTATCAAGCAGCACAGTCAGTCACTTTAAACTGGCAAGGCAATGGTAGAACGGATATGCCCGTTACGCTATTTATGAAGCGTGATTCGGTAGCTAATAGCCAAACTGAAGCAAATACAAATGATCCAGACTGGCATGTTTTTACTGCCAGTACGGATAATGATGGATCCGAAACTGTTACTCTGCCTAAAGGGTTAACAGTTGCTGATAACTGGCGTTTTTATGTCGGTTTTACAGGAACAACAGTACAAGGCCCATCGGCAAATAATTTTAGTTATGAAGAATTAGTGATTAATTTTCCAATTGCTGAAATTATAAGTTACGAACCTCAAGAACCCATTGAAGGTGAAGTACTGACGCTAACAGGAAAAGTGACTGCAGAAGGTCAATCTATTGTTCAGCATTATTGGGGGGTTATTCCATTACAAGACGGTCAAGAGATTGGTGATGAAACCCAAATAGGCTCTGCGGCTATTTTAAGTACCCAAGAACTAGCGGCTGGAGAGTGGCGTTTTGTTTATCAAGTGCGTAACGATGAAGGTTTAGCATCTGAATCAGCTGTATTAGACTTAGAAGTTTTAAGTGCAGAAGGGTTAGCCGATTTAGCCATTGATAGAGCTGGAATCCGCATGCTTGACCAAGATGGAAACCCTGTTGTACAAGTGGAAACAGGGGATCTGGTGACACTTAAAGTGGCTGTGCATAATAAAGGCAGAGCTGCAATGCAAGATTTTGCCTTACTGTCTGTTTATGATGATATGCCAGAAACAGGCGTATTACTGACAACGGGTAATGTACGTCAATTAGCGGCGGGGGAAACTCAAGAGCTTGAAATTCTCTGGACTGTGCCAGAAAAACAAGGCTATCAAGCATTGGTATTCAATCTTGATTTTGAGCAAAATCTACGCTCTGAGCAAACAGAGGTATTTGAATCTAACCGACAAAATAATCTGGTCTCAGCCTTTTTAATCATAGGCACACCACCACCTGGAAGCTATGGTATTAATATGACCATGAGTCATCAAGTACCTTCGCCATATGCCGTATACTCGGGCGATCGCTTAACCATTACGGGAGATGCTCATTATATGTGGGGTTCTCGTTTACCTGTGATGGGTGCGGTGCTGACCGTTACCATGCAGGGGAAAACCGTTCCCGCCGGTTATACTATGAGCCCTACAGGCCGATACAGTATTTCAGTGCAAGCACCTAAGGAACTAGGTGAATATAAAATTGAAGTGAAAGTCTTTGACAGTAATTTGTATGCACAGAAAGAAATAACGATTGATGTGCGTGAACGTCCTATAGTGGTAGTTCCACCACCACAACCTCAGTTTTGTCAGATAGTGTACTGCCCTGTAATACCAACACCTGCTCCTGTTGCAAAAATAGAAATTAATGATATTTATTACACAGGGGCGGGTGTATATACAACAGATAGTGGTATTGATGCGGCAAGTTTAGGTTCGACTATTGATATCACGGCTCAGATAAAAAATGTGGGTAATCTGGTTTCTACTCAAGAATTTAGTTTACGTTTTTATGCAGTTGCGTCAGAAACAGGTGAAGTACAAATTGGTGATACGATTATTCATACGGATAATCTATCAGGCAGTGGTGTAGTTAATTATGTAGCTACTGAACCATTAAATTTAGACTCGCTAGGCCAGCACAGTATTTATGCAACCGTAACAGCAAATGAAGGCGGGGAAAGTACGAGAGTTCTCTCTGTTGATGTTCGTGAAAGCCGCCCTGACCTACGTCCTTATCAAGGAATTAGTTTTTCTTCCCGACCTATAGCAGGGGAAACAATTAATGTTAATTTAGATGTATTAAATAGAGGGCCTGCGGATTTAAATCAGCCATTTGAGGTTAGCTTTTATAATGGAGACCCAAGAAACTCTTCATCTGCCAGTTTAATTGGAAAAGATTATGTTTCTGCTAACTTAGCGAAAGGCGAGGTAGTTCATACCAGTATTCCTTTAGCGACTCAGCAGGCTGGTGATTTTGCAATATTTGCATTGATCGATTATGACAATGATATTGAAGAAGATGTTGAACATAATAATGTGGCATCAAATATATTGCATGTCTGTCCTGCAACAATAGAGCAAAGTATCGGCTTGCAAGTAAGTAATAGTTATCCAGGAGTAAAATCAGGTCTTACTTTAACTGCCACGGTAGCTAATCGATGTGGATTGGCATCACCTGCAGATAGCGTTAGTTTTTATAATGGTGACCCTGATAATGGGGGGCTATTGATTGGCAGCCAAGCTATTTCACAACTTGCAGGAAGTGCATCAACACGCGTGAGTATGCCTTGGCAAACACCAGAAACAGCAGGTGCAATAACTTTATATGCCAGATTAAATAATGCAAATTTAATCGCTAAATACACCATATACGTTACAGAAACACCTATCCCAACGCCTAATCTACAAGTCTATTCAGCTGATATTGTCAGAGATTCTTTATCGGTAGAGCTTAATCAACAAGTACAACTCTCTGCCTATATTCGTAATGTCAGCAAAGAGCAGGAGGCAAGTGGGTTTTCAGTTAATTTTTATGTAGATAGTTTGACAAAATTCACTCAGATAGGTGAAACCATTGTTATTAATCAAGCGTTAGCAACTGAATCTCAAATTTTAGTACAGGCAACAGCAAGATTTACAGCAGATGAGCCGTACTATGCCATTTTAGTGGAAGTTATTCCTAATATAGAGCAGGGAGACTCTAATTTCTCTGATAATAAAGCAACAACATCATTTGCTGTGAAGGGTTTTGAGTTTATAAATCGTCCCCCTGTTGCAAGTGATCTAGTGATTGAAACCTTGAAAAATAAAGCAGTTAAAATTGATGTATTGCAAGGTGTTTCTGATCCTGAGAATGAGGTAGTAAATCTTTGGGCAGTAAACACCACCAGTATTAAACACGGTAAAGCGACTTTCGATTCAACAGGTGTGATTACATACACACCAGCCACAAATGCAACGGATGATGTTGAGTTTACTTATCATCTACAGGATGCCAGTGGACAGGAAACAATTAAGAAAATTTCAGTTAAAGTACGGGATGTTGAAATTTCGACAGAATTAAGGCAATGGCCAATTACTCCTGCTGGTTTAGTTAACAGTGATTCATTATTAGTAGAGCTTAATTGTAAAACGGATGTTAAGGATAAAAAGGGAAATCTTACAATTACCAAGTATCAATGGGATTTTGGTGATGGAAAAACAAAAACAGTTGAATGTGGTAATAACTGTTCAGCAGATAGTTTTGTACAGCATAGATATGAAACACGCGGTCGCTATAAAGCATCTTGTACAGCAGTAACAGCGTTTGATGTAACGCAATCTCATGATGAAAAACATGTACTGTATATGCCTATTGATACAGATTTAGATGCCCTGCCGGATGCTTGGGAAGAGTTTGGTTTTTGTATTGAAAATGATTGTGTCGATTTAAAAGAAGAGGGAGCATTGGTTGGTCAGAGAGATTTGTTTTTGTGGATTGATCATATGTATAAAGGTGAAACTAATCTCTTAGGTAACTGGAAAGTTATAAAAAACTTTGCTCCTAATGAGGCAATAATTGGTAAAAAGTCAGATATAGATTTGTGTTTTAACCAAGCCCGAGACCCAGATACAAATCATTATGCAAATAATATATATACAATGGATTGTTATAACAGCCTTGGGATGATTTCAGGTGAGTCTTTATTGTTAGCTTTTGCTCGTAGAGGAATTGCTTTGCATGTTGATTATGGGGGGCAAAAGCATAGAGTGGAATATGGAAAGGAGGGATATATTTCAGAAAGTGAACTTCTTAAGGAGTCCTTGGAGAAATATAAGAGGCCTAAAAGTTCAAATAATACGTTTTCTGTAGCTAAGGAACATATTTACCGCTATTTGTTATTTGTTGACCAAATCGAAGGTGCGGATGGGCTAGCATTAATTTCATTTGATTATCCGAATAATTATTCAGCTATTACTGTTAGAGGAGTAAATGAAAGTAATAAAGTTCCGTATACAGCTATCTCTGTGCGAGCTACCGTGATGCATGAACTTGGACATTCATTGGGGTTGGGGCATGGAAATCCAATTTTAGGTGGTGAGATATCCCTTTGTATTGATGATCCTATAATCACAGATTGTTTAGCTAGGTTGAAATTAAATAGTGATATTTATGAAAAAGTTTGTGGGATAAAAAATGATACAGATTGCATGAAGGTTCTCGAAAAACCAATTAAGTTTAAATCTCTCTGTTATGAAAATAAAGAAACTTTATGGTTATGCTATGAAAGAATAAAGAATGCGAATTCTGTTATTTCATTCGCAAGAGATAAAGATGAGCATGAAATAGGTTCTTTTATAGATATTGAAGCTCAAACTAATATGGCTTACAAGCCTAATTACTTGAGCATAATGGGTTATTTGTATTTACAAAATGGCGAGGGGTTATCATATATTGATAATAAAACTATCAAGCAAGGGTTATTAGATTTTTCAATTTTTGAATTAAATACCTTATTTGAAACAAGTTTAGATGAAGCTAAAGGTGTTTTTGGTGCTGCTTTGATAGATAAAAAAACTGAAAATGGTGATGCCAAAGATAAGGATTTTTTATACTTTCTTCCATATGAGACAAGTATCAATGACTATGCTGTTTTTTTTCGTACTTTAGTTGATAAAAAAGTAACTGTGATAGATAGATTTTATGTAGATGAAATGTTTGTTTCATGGAATACAGTTAATTCCCCAATCGATTGGAATAATAATGAATGGCAGTTAGATTCAGGGATTTCTGCTGAGATTACAGGAAACGAAGATTTTAAAATTTTAAAAACTTATTCTGATTGGGATAATTTAGTTTTTGGTGGTTTTAAAATAGGCTGTGAAATTCGAAATCCCGTATATAGCAATACCAAAGATGATTGTATTGTAGAACCTACTCCTAAAGAAAACGCGAATGTGAATAACTTAAACGTGAAGACGCAACGTTATTTTAGTAGTTATAATTTTACAGTTATACCCTTTGATCAGAATATTTCTGGATTACAAAGCAGAGCTGGTAAGCAAGTAATTCTGTCAATGATCCTTGTAAATATGGGGTTGAAAAATGATAGTTATGAATTGTCTGTGAAGACTTCAAGTGGATGGGATGCCCTAATTATGCCTATCTCTAACGTTAAGTCAGGCCACCGAAAAGTTGTTCAAGTTTTAGTAACTATTCCTGAGGGTGTGGCTATTGATCATGAAGAAGAAATTTTAGTTAGTATGCATAGCCAAGGTAACCCTCTGCTTTCTGCTGACCATACATTCTTTATAGATACTATTGAATCAGAGGATTTAGATTCTGATAATGATTCTCTGTCTGATTCACAAGAATTAGTCATTGGGTTAGATCCCAATAATCCTGATACTGATGGTGATGGTGTATCTGATGGCGTAGAAGTACTAAATCCATTAGATCCATTAGACAGAAACAATAATGGAATTATTGATGCTTTAGATGGTACAGATATTTACCCATTAGATTCAGATGATGATGGTATCGGGGATGATAAAGAAACTGCATTAGGTCTTGATCCATTTAATCCTGATACGGATGATGATGGTATCAATGATGGTCTGGAAGCCTTTGTACCACGTGCGGATGACCAGGCTATTGATTTTGACGGTGATGGTCAAATCGATGCGCTGGAGGCAGGTAATGATGCTTATGAAAAAGCTGCCGCATTACCTGGCGACTTTGATTCAGATGGGGATGTTGATCTAGATGATTTAACCCTAATGCGTGCTTACTTCGGCCAACCTGCAAGTGGTCCAGATGACCCTGCTGATCTTAACAATGATGGTGTTATTAACGTACTGGATTATAGGTTAGTAGCTCGTCTGTGTACCCGGTATCGTTGTGCTACACAATAAAATATTTAAATAAACTAAACTTCACCTTACTTAACCCCTTTAATACAGAGGGGGGAGGGGGTATTAACAAATTGAAAATCAAAAAACATGAAAAAAATTTTACTTGGATTATTTGCACTATTTATTTCACTGAACTCTAGCTCAGCTCTTTCTGCTTCTATTTCAGTCGATATGATCTCCGGCGGGACAATTGATAACTCATTGTCCTTGTCTTCGGGATCAACATTTGATGTGGATATAGTAATTAATGATGTTATAGATATTGCAGGTTTTGAGTTTATTCTTGGCTTTGATAGTACAGTATTGTCTGCGACATCAATTACCAGTGGTGATATTTTTGGTCTGGACACTTTCTTGATTGACGATACCATTAACGCTAATTCAGTTTCATTTTCTGAAACAACATTTGCTTTCTTTGGTTTGGATATCAATACACAGACAGTGCTTGCAACAATTTCATTTGATGCGATAGCTGCGGGAACAAGTGATTTGTTGTTAAGTAATATTTTTCTTTCTGACTCATTTGCTTTCGAAATTACTCCTGTTACTATTGCTGATGCCAATATAACAATCCCTGGCACAAGTACCATTCCAGAGCCTTCTGTTCTTTGGCTATTATTTTTTGGGCTAATTGGCGGAATTGCTATTAATCGAAAACAACATTCGAATGCATGATGCTAACCAATAGTGGTCGGTACATTGATATCAGCCCATCTGGGCTGATAGTCTCCAGTAGACGCAGGTAGAGTTTACCACCCCAAACGAAGTGTGCATTTATAGCCCGCGAGGGATGCTAAAAATGCCATAATAAACTAAAGATTGAACGTTAAAACAATCACCCTATAGATTCGCATAATGTATATTATGTTAAATAGTACGTTGTTAATGTTATTCAAGTATCTATTTTTTATAGTTACTTGTTTAGAACACTTCCCCTTTATATCCTTTGATAATA
>ENA-OSET01005022-OSET01005022.1-sediment-metagenome-genome-assembly--contig:-NODE-5022-length-11394-cov-41.125121_pt1 | contig 11394 bp, 10 predicted proteins | sample MGYA00237882_ERZ534229 | MGnify/ENA primary metagenome ERZ534229 (study PRJEB26408, sample SAMN06266212) | sediment metagenome | isolation source: Hudson Canyon methane seep mesocosm | place...
CCTGCTGCCAGCAAGCGTAATTGTTCTAGTTTTTCAGTTTGCTCAATCATCGCTTTCGGCAAATCAGCATAAGCCGCTAATACCTCACGGCGATATGCATACACACCCACATGCTTTAGATAACAAGCCATACCATCAGCATCGCGAGGGTAAGGAATAAGTGCACGACTAAAATATAAAGCATCACCATTAGCCGCTAGCACCACCTTTACGGTATTGGGGTTAATCGCCTCATCAGGTAAAATAGAATGACACAAAGTACCCACCTGCACTGAATGATCAGCCCACATACCTTCAGCTAGTTTAGCAATATCATCAGGTCGCACCATGGGTTCATCACCCTGTAGGTTAATATAAACATCTGCATCCACTTCCCTCATTACTTCGGCAAGACGATCAGTGCCTGACGGATGATCAGAAGATGTCATAACACAACGCCCCCCAAAAGCATGCACGACTGATGATACTCGAATATCATCAGTCGCCACCAAGACCGCATGTACTTGGGGAACTTTCAGTGCTTGTTCATACACATGTTGCACCATTGGTTTCCCCAGAATATCAGCTAATGGCTTGCCTGGTAAGCGTGTTGACCCATACCGTGCTGGGATCACAATAACTAAACGTTTTGCTAATGAATTATCCAAAATACACGCCCTGTTAAGAAATCTGTAGTGGAGCAAACGATTTAATTAAATCGTCCAATGCTTTTATTTGAGTAAGAAAAGGCTCTAACTGATCAAGAGGCAATGCACTGGGTCCATCACATTTTGCTGAATCAGGATCTGGATGAGCTTCCAAGAATAACCCCGCCAAACCAACAGCCATACCAGCACGTGCTAAATCAGCCACTTGTTGACGACGACCACCTGAAGCAGCTCCCATTGGATCACGCTGTTGCAAGGCATGCGTCACATCAAAAATAATAGGTAAATTAGCACAGGCTTTCTTCATCACATCAAAACCCAGCATGTCCACGACAAGATTGTCATAACCAAAACAGGTACCGCGATCACATAAAATCAACTGATCGTTACCCGCCTCCTTAAATTTATCTACAATATTAGCAACTTGCGTAGGGCTTAAAAATTGAGGCTTTTTAATATTAATAATTCGCCCTGTTTTAGCAAGAGCAACAACCAAATCGGTTTGTCGTGCTAAAAAAGCAGGTAATTGTAGTACATCCACAACCTCTGCAACCGGTGCCGCTTGCCAAGGTTCGTGTACATCGGTAATGATTGGCACACCGAACTCAGACTTTACAGCCTCAAAAATCTTCAACCCTTCTTCCATGCCTGGCCCACGGTACGAATGAATAGATGAACGATTAGCTTTATCAAAACTCGCTTTAAAAACAAAAGGTATGTTTAGTTTTTCGGTTACTCGCACATATTCTTCACACGCTCTTAGTGCGAAGTCTTTTGATTCTAGTACGTTGATGCCGCCGAATAGTACGAAGTTATCGGTGTTGCTGAGGGTGATTTTATTATTAATGATCATTTTTTCTCTATTTAAATTTAAGGGCAGCTATCGTTTTACTGAGCTGCTCATGAAATAACGTACACGATAGCTCTGCAGTGTTTTAGTCTTGAAAATCTATTCTTAGTAAGGAGGTATTGCTTATTGTGGGTGCCAACCTATATCAAAATCAAGCTGACCGGCCCTAATGCCACTGCCAGTCAGCTGCATTCAGAGTCAAAAGAATCAAGCCTTGCATTTTTCAACCACCATATTTATCATTAAGTAATTATATTAAAAATAATTCATAATAGCTTCCATTGTATATTAATCTGAATTAATAAACCTCTCAATAGTATATCAACATCAGTACAGCTTGTTTAATATTTATTAACCCAATATAAATATATAAATCTTCTCGAATCATTAATTGTAGAAAAAATATGTTTAACCCTTCTCTTTAGATATAGAGTCCGCATTTTGAAATTATATTTTGAATAAAGTATTCGCCATTTATCCTTATAACTTAGCCTTTCACCCTCCTCCGATTTAACTGAAATAAATAATTGAAAGTAAGCTAAAGAAACATCTTCCCAGCTTAGCAACTGAGGTGATTGTTTATATTTAGTATTTTTTTTATAAGATGAAATCTTGTAAGCATCTTGCTCAGCATTGCCATCTAAGATGGTTACTAAATCATGATTATGATAATCATTAAGCATACCCACAAGAGATGAAAAAACTGGAGTATTACTCGCTAGAGCTTCGGGTAAACATGCCGGACCTCCTTCAAACAAACTTGCAATAAGCAAATAATCAATAGATTGATATAACTGCCCAAAAAATGTATATGGCAAGCTTTCATAAACAAAACACTCAAACCCAGCTTGTTGCAAAGTAATAGCTAATAAATTCCTTTTTTTTCCTACTAATATAAAAGAATATTCATCTTTTGATAAAAACTCAGCAATTTTCATTACATAACATTCACCCTTAACCATTCTAGGGTAATAATGTGAGAAAAACCCTATAACTTTTTTTTTATTCTTAATTTTTACTCTTGGTATAAAGATATCGGAGTTAAACCCGTGAGGAATAACAACAGTATTAGTAATACCATATCTTTCAAGAAATATTACCTGCTCAGTATTTAAACAAACAATTAGGTTTGCCTCTAAATACCGCGGAAGAAAAAGGTTAAAATTTAAAGAACTACTAACTTCATTAAGGTCGTGGTGTACCGTAACAATACATGGCTGAATTAAATGATCTTCAAGGTGTGGTCTAAAATAATAATATAAGTTAGCCCCATCCACTGGTGAAACTGTTTTTATACTATAAAATGGCTGCTTCTCAAGGTACTTAATGAAACTATTAAATATAGAGCTTTCAGTATAAGTTGACATGACAAAGTTAACTAACATAGGAATAATCTTTAGCTGTTAATTCAATCAAATATGAAGCCATTATTTTCAAAATACCAGATAGTATTATCTACAGTCTCTTTTGATAAAACAGTATCAACAGTATGCTCTTCCCAATTTGCTTTACGCTTTATCAATAGAAAATTATTGTACTTCTTCAACTCATCAAATAAAGTATTCACAGCAATCAGATCTGCTGGGTATTTACCATATTCAATATAAATATTAGGGATTTTTCCTCCTCGATGGATAAGCATGTCCAAATCAGTAAAAGTCCCATTCATCGTCAGTATATGCTTTTCCCAGTTTCTATATTGGTGAGCCAATGTCGCTTTAAAACACGTCTGGGGTGAACATACAATTGCACCATTAAGCTCTAAAACTATTGCATAATAAAGAGCACCATACCCTCCCATGCTTCCACCGACTGTAAAAGCCTGCTCTTTATTTAAAGAGTTCATATTGATAAAGCTTTTAATTAATGCACAATAGCTACCAGCCTTAGGTGTATCTTTATTACCTAAGTAGTAGGAATATGAATCATCCTTAAAAAAAATATAAACAGTATCATCAAGCCATTCTTCAGATGGGTCCCAGTACCGACTATATCGGTCATAACGGTCTTTCCCCATAGAGCTAAAATTAAAAACTATTCTTTTAGGAGTTTGTGATGGATAATAAATAATATCAATGCCATTTATATTTTTTTCATATTTATCTCGAACATAATCCCTATCCCAAGTTTTCATAGTATTTGAAGACATAGATGACGAATAAACATCAATCATAATAGCCCTCAAAGCATCATTTTTAATACTAGGAAGTTCTATAGATTTTTCATCAAAATACTTAACCTTTATCTCCTCATAATTATTATTCCAATCTACAATCCAATCATCAAATTTATATGTAGGTATGATCCGATGCAAAAAATCTTTTTTTATTATTTTTATTAATGTTTGTATAATATTACTTGTACTCATATTGTTTCAAATATTTTGTATGGCAAGTAGGGATATAAAAGAGAGTTTTCTGAACAGTTATATAAATTAACTCCCTTACCTTTAAGCTCAAGAAATGCCTGTCTAACATTTTTAACTTGAACAGAAGTAAAGGAATCAAACTCTTGAACCTCCATCTCTGAATAGAACCTTGGTGATAAACCATCGTACTTAAGATCCATTCCTAAAATATATATATTTTTCGCCCCTAAATAGGCTGCCAATTGAATTGCTAACATAGATGTAGTAGCCCCAAAATAATAGCCCTTATTCAGGTCAAAACTAAACCCATCTTTCCCTATTGTTTTAATATAGTATGTGTCATTATCCACTTTTATATCATCCTCCTTAAGAATTGACTTAAATATTCTTTTAGTCGTTGGGTGCAACATAGTTGTAGCCATCTTTCTCTTAACAGGATGGTTTATGAATCGCTTATCACTTACAACATAATACTGCGATATAAAGCCAAACTCCTTCTCAAGCAAAGGGTTTGCATTCATTCCAATTGTCACTTTATCCTTTAATGTGAATAAATTTAATGCTTTTATGCTTGGAGCATTTGCAAGGATGTATATATCCTTTCCTGATTCAACACCCTTAAGGTTCTTAATTTTTTTAATCATTTATTATTACCCTATCATACATATCAACATAATGCTTTATAAGATTTTCAGGTAATAAATTATCAATATAGAATGTATAACTATCATTCTGATACTTTCTAATTAATTCTTTATCCGTAACTAATTTCATTACCTGTCTTTCAAGATTGTCAGAGCTAACAGGGTAAAAGGGCAAATCAATATCCTTCTGAATAATTGATTTCATCATAAGATTACTAAAAAAATCTGAATTATTAATGACCACATTCCCTGCACATAATCCTTCTAGGCTTATTTGATGAAATGCACCTGTTATTATTTCATCAATAGTTATATGACTTCTTGCTCTAACTTTAAATAAATCTTGAGGAGAGTATCCACTAGCAATAATTAGCTTAATTAGCCCTAATTGTTCTAATGAATTAAGAGTTCTATCTAAGTTTGATGTGGTTTTATCATTCCACCTCCCCCCTGTTCTTGTATGTGCAGGGCTAAACAGTAAAACAGGTAATTCATCATCCTGTAACAAATTTAAACAAGGATGTTCAGTTACTAAATTTGGAACAATTGTATAATCAGGATAAAGCCTAGGTTGATACTGAGCAACAACACACTTTTCATCAAATTGAATAAGACCATCATCCGTAGCATACTCAGTAAAAACAGGGCCTTCTCTCAATGGTGAATGCGCTTGATAAATAAATTTAACATCAGACCTAAAATGGTCAAAAATAATATTTTCTTGATCACTATTCAAAAAGTTATGTATATGAATTATGTCTGCATCTGCAATAATAGATAAGCATAGTTCCTTCATTTCACTAAAAACTAAGGCATTCACTGTAAACATGCCTTTTAGAGCCCCCGGATAATCATTGAAAACAATAACGTCTGATTGATAGTTCGTAAATGAATTAAGACAGTCACTAATTTTTCTTGGTGAATCCACCAAAGGAGTAGGAGAAATATGCAATACTCTATATTTTTTCATAAAAAACTCCTTCTTTTAGAGTCAGTAATAATAACTTTTTCAGTTTTTCTTGTTCATTTCCAGCCTTGAATATCTTATCTTTATAAATTGAATATAAATTATCCCTTAGATATAACTCTTTTATTACAGTGGTTTCAGCTAAAATAAGATCATTAAAGGACAAACCACCCACCAATGAATAACTCAAACGAATAAGTCCAGTAATATGCTTGGAATCATTTAATTTATCAATATTTGGTAAGTTACAGGTTGCTGTCAATATAGGCAGTAATAAATTACAGTCAGATTTATAGCTATTATCAATTAATGCCATCTTAACTGCACCGAGAAATGAAGATTTACTACTCATCTCAATAATTCTTGGAACCTCATCAAATTTACTATAGTCAAGATTTTTATAAACAATTAAAACATCAATTTCATCACAATAAATTTTCATATATTCCAAAGATGTCTTGTTTGTTATGACACACACAAATCTAATCTTAGGGTCTGATTTTTTAATAAGAATTGCGGCTGGAGTTCTTGGGTTTATATCAAGAACATTACGAAATTCTTTAAATTTTTTTTGTCTTAAAAATTCTGTTTCTAAGAATAGTTTATTTACTTTATATTTTGATAACTCTTTATAATTCAGGCTAGTTCCAATATCTAATACATATATAGATTTATCTTTAAATCCTATAAAACTCTTATCTCTAATTAATACCCCAAGATATGGTTTGTTAATCAAATATTTATTATTCACATCACTAAGAACTAATGTTGAAAAACCTAGGCTTTGATTAATTACTTTTTTCTTGTGTAACTCTATTTTCAATACATTATTTAAAAAACTCATGGCCCCAATATTCATAGGCTGAGTAATTTGGATCGAGGAAATAGATTTTTTTACATCACTACTTTCATTACCCACGGCAGAAACTACAACATCCTGCTGCTGTTCATTATTTTTTTTCATAAGACGATTATATTTAGCGTCCACAAAAAACATTTTAGGGTGCAGTAATAATTTTCTAAGTTTTCTAAGTTTTCTATTCATTTCCTACCATTTACTTGTAGATCAAGGGGGCAGCCAGTAATACCGCTACCAGTCACATATTAAGCTATTGAATTATAATAATTAAAACTAATTTTTTCCTGTATTCTAAAAATATCGTCACATCAAAAACAATGACTTGAACGGTTGAGTTATATTTTTATGATGCATTTTTTAACAAATGATCTTCGTAAGCCTTTGTTTATTGTTACGGCATACACTTTAAATTAAACATATAAATCCATAACCTATTGATTTATTAAGCATTTAAAATGACTGGAAACGTTCAAGGGGTCAGCCAGTTTGATTTTTGGTATTTATATCAAGGGGTCAGCCAGCTTGATATTATTTTTACATTTTATCAATGAGCTTAGAAGCGATAACAAAGAAGCCCATTACCTGCACTAAACTTTTCTTCTATCTCATCATTACCCCTACACCCAATGCCAATTGATAGAACATTGTGAACATCTCTTTAAATATCTGACGGTATTTTGGGTCTACTTTAGGTAAAACAAGAATCTCATCTCCAGGCCTAATAACGATATCTGCATCAAATAAACCTGAATGCTCTTCTGTATCGTCAAAACTACCATCTCTATGCGCAATGATGATACGTGAAGTATCTGCATTTTGCGAATAGCCGCCAGCAATTTCTATATAATCTTCTACGCTCTTATCTGAATCTAATGCAATCGTATTTGGAAATAAAACCTCTCCACTAACAAAAACTAAATTATCAATAGAAGGAATACGAACAATATCACCATTTTCTAGTAATAATTCATTTAGATTATCCGCATTTGTCAATACAACTTGGCCTGATGGTTCAAAAGTCTTAGCGCGCTCTATCCATTGCAACATAAGCTCTGCTTCATTTTTACGTAGGTCAGATTCTTCAGTAGTACCAGAACGAGCCGTTAATAAGCTCGTTTCTAAACGTTTAATCGTTGTTTGCAACATTTCTTTTTGTCGTTCTTGCACTGTTCTACGAAAAAGTTGCATATTATTTTTATCTGAACGATCAGAGTATTCTATTTTTTTTAATAAATCGCCCATACGCGCCCCATAAGGCAAAACGTATTCCTGCACACTTAAGGTTTCACCCTCTACACGAACACTAATAGTTCCTGGTTTTTTATCAGCCGTATATTCTAATTCATCACCATCTTCTAGGCTTACATTTGCCGCATCACTTAATGGGAAGTATTCAATATTTTTCACTGTACCAACATTACGAATAACTCTCACATGTGTCGCTTCGGGATAAGGCTTAGCAACCCGAATAAGGTCTGCGACGGTGTGCGTGCTTATTTTAAATTCAAAACGTTTGGCATTGTTCGTTAGGCCGCTAACTTTAACAGTGAATTGACGCGCTGCAACAAAAATAACATCACCATCTGCAAGTTGAATTTGTGGAATGATTCCTTTGAGTAAAAACTGGTAAAGATTGACTGTCGCTCGAATTTTCTGACCACGCTTTACTTGTACAGATAAAAAGGAGCCTCGCTCAGGGTCAATGCCACCCGCTTGGTCTAGGTAGTGCAAAAGACTATCCATACTGGTGCCACTATAAAGACCTGGACGTTTAACAAAGCCACTCACAAACACGCGTACTGGTTGTGCTGCCGCTAGACTCGCGTAACTATAGACATTTGAGAGAAACACTTTATCGACAGCAGCTTCCACAATTTTTTGAATCTCTTGATTACGAATTCCTTGTACTTGAATCGGCCCGGCATGTGGAATAAAAATATTCCCTTTTGGATCTACGGGCAATAAGGCATCAAATTCAAAAGCCCCCCATAGGCGTATTTGAATATTGTCCCCTACAGAAACGAGATAATCAGGATTAAACTGAATAGCACCTTGCTTGGAAAATGCGCCGGTAAAAAGGTTTGTTCCAAATATCTCACTTTCAATATTCGCTGTGTAATCTACATTTTGAGGCACTGTTTTACTGGTTTTACTCTCTTCAGCAGGCTTAGGTACTTCCTGCGTTCTTTTACTGGATCCACTAGAAAGATTGAGCGCGGCTCTCGTTCCGTACGGATCACTATTCGCTGCTTGTGCGGGCATTACGCTAATAAAAATAAAGCCAATGATAAATAGTTTAAATAGGTCTCTGAACATTAAATTTAATCCTTATGATCACGTACGATAGCAAGTAACAAATTAGCGACACCCGCCAAAAGTAGAATAATCAGTATATAGACCGTAGTATTGTATAAGCGGCGTGGTTCCACTGAGTATTCTGGTTGAGTAGGCGATTGCATAATCGTTACTTTTTTAATGGTTCGTGTCGCCTCTATACGGCCTGTTTCCAGGGCGACTAATGCTGTTTTGTAAATATCTTGAATAAATTCTGCTTCCATTTCTAGGCGCTGGAATTCGAACACATCATTATTGAGCGTTTTTCCTTCTGTTGATACAAGCTTATTCCTTTCTTGTTTAATCTGTTTTTTTATCGCCTTTGCTCTCTGCTTAATTTGTACAATTCTGGGATGCCCCGGCACCAAATAAGCTTGCTCAGTACTCAATTCAGTTTCTAGTTCGGTTAGGTGAATTTTTAAGCTAGCAATAATCCCTGCAATATTTTCAGCCGTACTTTTAGGTGAAACAAGGCCTTTTTCATCCTGATAAGTAAGAACTGCTTGGCTCGCCTGCATAAGTCGCTGATTAATTTCTGCTACTTGCGCTTCCAAAAATGAAACTTGGTTTTGCGCTAGACTATGCGCCGTTTGGTTCATGAATTTCTCGCCCTCACTCACTAACAAAGAGGTAATAGCATGTGCAGTTTCAGGGTCGAAACCTTGAGCTTTGATAACGAGGATGCCAGCATATTCATCATATTCAATCGTAACTCGTGAAAGATAATAGAAGTGGAAGCTCTCAATTGCTGCCTCTTGATCCCACATGCGTGACAAGAAATCATGCTCACTCTTACTATAATGTTTACGCAGATTTAATTTTGCATCTAGCTTTTTGAGCATGTCAATTGAAAGTAAATGATCGCGCAGTAATAGTTGATCTACTTGATTTCCACCACCACCGCCCCCTAATAAACTGACAAAATCCATCGCCTGCCCACCACCTAAACTCGTGCTTTGAATAATAATATGTGCTTCAGAAATATAACGATTTGAAGCAATTAATAACCAATAGCTGGCTGATAGGATCGATGCAATAATAGCTACACCAGCAATACTCGCACAGCGACTTAATACCCCATTCATTTTCTTTTGCATTGCACTGCTTTGTTTTATTATATTATTCATTTCTGTATGCTGCCCTTATACGCGCTTAGTGCATCATCAATTTGGTCAAACCAATGCGCTTTGCCATCAGCAATAAAAATACCCGCCGAACAGAATTGCTTAAGAGTTCCCTCACTATGAGAAACCATAATAAGGCTAGAATGATCCGCCAATTTTTTGAAGGCATCTGCCGCTTTTTGCCTAAAGGAGGCATCCCCCGTAGAAGTAACCTCATCAGATATATACACATCAAAGTCGAAAGCAAGCGATAAACCAAACTGTAAACGCGATTTCATGCCAGAAGAATAGCTTTTAACAGGCATATCAAACGCATCGCCAATTTCGGAAAAATCCTGAATATAGGCTAAACGCTCAGGAATATCATCCTCGTGCCCATGTATTCTGCATACAAACTTAGCATTTTGCCGGCCCGTCAGCGAGCCTTGTAACCCTCCACCAAACCCCATAGGCCAGGATACGCGACAATGGCGTTCAACATGTCCTTTATTAGGTTGATCTACACCACCAATAATACGTAATAAGGTAGACTTGCCCGCCCCATTTGCACCAATCAATCCAACACTAACATTAGTCGGCAAAGTAAGGTTAACCCCCTGTAAAACCCACTTACTTGGCCCTCGTTCTGTTTGATAGCGCTTATGCACATCATTAATAATAATCATAACGTAGCTAACCTTAAAGCAAATCGTCTATGTAATGCCAATCCAAAAAAAATACTGACCAGCGCAAAGCTATAAATATAGCTGATACTTAATTCAGGAACGGCATGGTAGTATGGAGAAAAACCTAAACGAACCGCTTCCAAGCCATGAGCGACTGGGTTAAGCATTAGCCATTCTCGATAAAGCGGCGGCACCACAGAAATAGGAAATATAACTCCTGAAATTATCATCATAGGTTTCATAACAAAACCTATGATCTTACCAAGTTCAGGCACTAGTTCTTTTGCAACTGAAATGATAAGCCCAAAGCCCATTCCTACGCACCAAAGACCAAAAAATGCACTTATAACAAGTAAAGGGTCAGCAGGCATTACTGAATAACCTAAAATAGCCATGCCTGCTAGCAATATACTAGCGATAAGAATCATAAGAAAACCCTCAAGCACGCCGCGTACTAGTAAAGTATCAATGGGTTTAACTTGCCGGTAAGAAAATAGCGCCTGATTCGCACTAATAGCATTCATAACTTGCGAAGAGGTTCGCTGAAACATAAAAAAACCTAGCATGCCAAACATTAGCCAAATCGCAGTATCAATACCACCAATAACCTGCATTCGAATCATTGTAAAAAGTACAATTAAATAAGCAACATTAAAAACAGGCTCGGCAAGCAGCCAAAACCAGGCAGCTCGCCCTGAAAAAATGCGACTGAGTGCCTCACGAAGAAATAGTGCTTTCCATACTGCTAATGTAATGGTGAGTGAGGAGCGAGCTAAATGTTGGTTTTTAGGCACTAGTAGGGTTTGCTTATTTACTTTTTCTTCAAAACCAATCAGATTAATTACCTGATTAAACGACGGATAAATATAACACAAAAAACGTCTAATAAATCTCTGTTTTCAAAATCATTAACACGTATAATTTGTATATAGAATC
>ENA-OSET01005023-OSET01005023.1-sediment-metagenome-genome-assembly--contig:-NODE-5023-length-11393-cov-3.452015_pt1 | contig 11393 bp, 8 predicted proteins | sample MGYA00237882_ERZ534229 | MGnify/ENA primary metagenome ERZ534229 (study PRJEB26408, sample SAMN06266212) | sediment metagenome | isolation source: Hudson Canyon methane seep mesocosm | place: USA:Hudson...
ATTTATTGACATCGCTGTAATTGCACTGAGTGCGGCTAATGCAATCTACCTCTCAAAAGCGTAGTTAGACGAGCATAAGAACAGGATTTTCAAGTAAGTTCTTGAATTCCTGAAGGAATGCCGCTCCTGTAGCACCATCGACCACTCTGTGATCACAGCTTAAAGTCACTTTCATAACGTGACCAGGCACCACTTCATCATTCTTCACAACGGGCACATTACTTATACCTCCTATAGCTAAAATGCATGCATCAGGTGGGTTAATTATAGCTGTGAAGTTTTCTATACCGAACATCCCAAGATTAGAAATAGTAAAGGTTGACCCCTCCCAATCTGTAGGTTCTAAAGTCTTTGCTTTAGCTCTACCTGCAAAATCTCTAACCTCTTCACCTATCGTGGCAAAAGACTTGCCATCGGCAAATCTTACAACCGGCACTAAAAGGCCATCTTCTACAGCTACAGCTACCCCGATATTTACATGCTCGTTGTAGCGTATTCTATCTTCTAACCAACTGCTATTCACGGCAGGGTGCTTGCGAAGAGCTACAGCAGTTGCCTTTACAACCATGTCGTTAAAAGAGACCTTGTAAAGTCCTTGATCATTTATTGCTTTACGGGCTTGCATTGCATTCGACATATCTATAGAAATAGACAAGTAGAAATGAGGTGCTGTGAATTTACTTTCAGCTAAGCGGCGAGCAATGGTTTTACGCATTTGACTAACACCTACTTCAGTAAACTTCTCCTGAGTCATAACCGGCATACCTGTTGCTCCGGCCATTTTAAAGTTCTCTACATCACGCTTAACAACGCGACCTCCTTCTCCTGAACCAGGAATTCTATCTAAAGACAGACCTAGTTTATCAGCTAGCTTTTTCGCAAGTGGTGATGCAATCACTCGAGTATTTGTAACTAAAGGTGGTGTTGGTGGTGTAACAGGAGCTACAGTAGCTAATGTCGCAACTGGAGCAGGTGCTACTGAAGGAGCTGGTACAGACTCTTTATCTTTTATAATAACGTTTTTTTTAGCATCTGCTAAAATTCTCTTAATATCTTCTCCCTTCTCACCTAGAACACAAAGTATGCTGTCAACTGGAGCCGTCGCCCCGGTCTCAACACCTATATGTAAGAGAATACCATCTTGGAAAGACTCAAAGTCCATCGTTGCTTTGTCTGTCTCTATTTCAGCTAAAAGCTCTCCGCTCTCAACCTCATCACCTACTTTTTTATGCCAAGCTGCAACGACTCCTTCTGTCATCGTATCACTTAGTTTTGGCATACGTACAATCTCAGCCATGGTCTGGTTCTTTTAATCGGTAATTAGTCTTTTACAAAAGGGTAATCTTCCTGAGTATATACGTCCTCGTATAACTCATGAGCTTCTGGTTTGGGGCTTTCTTCCGCAAACTGTACAGCTTTCTCAACAACTTTTTTCACATCAGCCTCAACTTTTTTAAGCTCAGCTTCACTCATCCACTTCTGTTCTAAAAGTACTCCACGAACGTAACTAATAGGATCGCGATTTTTGAAAGAGTCAACCTCGTCTTTCGTTCTGTACTTCTGAGGATCTGACATAGAGTGACCTTTATATCGGTAAGTCTCAATATTTAAAAGTGTAGGACCTTCTCCATTTCGTCCTCTTTCCGCAGCGCGTTGAATAGATGCACAAACATCCTCCGGGCTCATCCCATCGACTGTCTCAGAGGGCATCTCATAGCTATCTCCGATCTTCGAGAGATCGTGGACGTTAGTCGTACGCTCTACGCTCGTGCCCATAGAGTATTTGTTATTCTCAATAACGAAAATGATAGGGAGTTTCCAAAGCATAGACATGTTAAATGTCTCATGTAGAATACCTTGACGCGATGCTCCATCACCCATAAAACAGATGGTTACGTGATCTTCATTGCGGTATTTATCTGCAAATGCGATTCCGGCTCCGAGACCTATTTGGCCACCAACAATACCATGCCCCCCAAAAAGGTTTTTTTCCTTATCAAACATGTGCATTGATCCCCCCTTCCCTTTAGAACTTCCGGTAGCTTTACCGAAAAGCTCAGCCATCACAATATTCGGATCGGTGCCTAAAACTAATGGATGCGCATGATCACGGTAAGCTGTAATAACCTTATCCGTGGGTCTCAAAGCTTCTTGCATGCCTGATAGCACAGCCTCCTGGCCTATGTATAAATGGCAGAATCCTCCTATCTTTTGTTGGATGTATAGCTGTCCACTTTTCTCCTCAAACTTACGCATGAGGTACATGTCTTTGTACCACTTTCGGTACACATCCTCAGAATGAGGAAGCTTTGTAACTTTCTTCTTAGCCATCAGCTTTTAATTATCACCTTAAAATAATCAGGCAAATATAACGTTTGTACATTTGCAAGCTCTAACAACAAGAATAATTTGTCGTCGCAATCAAAAACTATTTTTCTTCATATAAATCTATAAACCTTAAAGGGCTAGAATCTGTTGCTTTGATGGATAGGCGGGAAGAGAAGTTTCTTATACCAAACAATTGGTGTGACCCCCTCGCTAAATCACTCGATAAAGACTACAAGGTCCTCGAGATCAATGGCAACAGGCAATTTGAGTACAGTAATCTATATTTCGATACACCTGAAAACATCTGTCTTAATGACCACATTAGAGAGAGGAAGAATAAATATAAAGTCAGGATAAGATCATATGTAAATTCTAACATTTGCTTCCTGGAAATAAAAAAGAAAAATGTTCACGGGCGCACAATCAAGATGAGAATACAACGCACTTCAGAAAAATGGGATTCTCCATTAACAGATTCTGAAAAGGGTTTTCTTTCTGAACGAGTCCCTTTCGCCTCTGAGCTAAGTCCAGTTTTATACATAAGCTACTCTCGTTTTACTTTAGCCCAATTGAATAGAGGTGAGAGAATAACTTTAGACACAGACTTAACCTATACTACTATTCAAGGAGAAATTTCCAAACCTCTTAAAGGACTCGTGGTTGTAGAATTAAAACAAGCAGAAACTGATAGGAGATCACCTTTGTTTGTATTTCTCCGAAGCATGCCTGAGCGAACAACTCAATTAGGTAGAATAATTAAAATCAGCAAATATGTACTTGGTCGTCTTTCTTCTGACGATAGTTTATCTACTCGTACGTACCTTTCAAAACTCAAAGTTCTTAGACGAGCTACAAAAGCAATAAAATAATATGATCTCTGCAGAAATTTCATCATTAACCGTTCTTTTATTAGGGTTTAGCGCTAACTTAATTTCAAGTTTAGTAGTTGTGAGAATGATATACCACCTCGCATCTAAGCGCCGTGACTACGTATTTACTTTTATGCTTGTCTCCACTTCTGTCTTCTTCCTTTGCACGCTTCTTAGTGGCGTAGAGATCGAGATGGGATTCGCTCTAGGATTATTTGCCATATTCAGCATCATCAGATATAGAACTGACGCTATCCCTATCAGGGAAATGTCCTACCTATTTATTGTTATCACACTTTCAGTCATCAATGCTCTAGCTCCTCAAGCCACTGACTGGGGTATCATTGCGGTAGCTAATATTGGGATTTGGGGGCTGGCTTTTGTTTTAGAACGCCTGTGGTTTGTAAAGCACCTTACCACTAAAATAGTTATTTACGATAGAGTTGATCTGATTCACGCTGGAAGAAGAGCTGAACTAAAACAGGATTTAGAAGAAAGAACAGGGGTGGATATTCACTCAATTGAAATCGGAAAACTTGACTTATTAAGAGATACGGCTGTTATCCGAGTTCATTTCTACGAAGACTTACAGCCAGACCATTTCGAGGACAATTCAGCCTAATCTATCTAAGGATTAATCTTTCTTATTTATAAGAATTACTGCGTGGGCACTGATCCCATCTTCTGTTCCAACGAACCCTAATTTTTCAGTAGTCGTTGCTTTAATACTTACTTTATCAATATTAATGCTAAGTATTTCAGCGATTACTTCTCTCATAGCATCTATAGACGGTGAAAGCTTAGGTGTTTGAAGACAAATCGTTGTGTCTAGGTTTCCTATATTCCAACCCTTTTCTGAAACTTTTTTCCAACTTTCTATTAAAAGTCTTTTGCTATCAATGCCTTTGTAAGCGGGGGCTGTATCAGGGAAATGATACCCGATATCTCTCATCGCTAGAGCGCCAAACATAGCATCACAAATTGCATGCAGTAGCACGTCTGCATCTGAATGACCCACAGCTCCTTTTTTGTGTGGAAATAGAACACCCCCAATCCACAGCTCTTCACCCTGCTCTAAACGGTGAACGTCATATCCATATCCTATTCTAATATCCATTAATTTACAGCAGCTCCTGCATCTGATAAATCACTGAATTGCATCCTCAAAGTAAACCTAAGAGTATTCGCTAAAGGATTCTGTTGAGTTGTACTAACTAAGTAGCTTAAATCGATTGTAAATACAGTGTATTTCATTCCCGCTCCCATAGTAATAAACTGTCTATTTCCTTTAGAAAAATGCTCGTAGAAGTAACCAGCTCTAAAAGCAAATACGTCAGAAAAGCTGTACTCCATTCCACCTCCAAGATTTACTTCTCTAATCTCTTCACGAAAAATACTACCTGGAAGTATAGAGTATGTCCCGTCATCATTGAAATCAACAATACCCGGAGCATCATAAAACGATTGAACTATACCAGTTGCTGTACCTACATCATTTGAAAAGCCACTTACTATAGTATTACCATCTTGCTGGTCATAAACTGGTGCGGTAGGTACGAGTAGTTTATTTCCATCTATTGTAAAAGTAATATCGTTATAATCATCAAGCTCCATAGTATAAGCAACACCTAAACGAAGATTAGCTGGGATAAAATCACGAGCTGCAGTTTCTGTATAGCTCATTTTAGAACCTATGTTAGAAACGTTCATCCCGAAGTTAAATGTGCCATTTTTACCTCCCCAATTTGCGTTTTTATTCGTGTAGAACATACTTACATCAGCCGCTACAGCTATACCTGGCTTAGACTCCGCTCCTGAAACACTCGTTCCTCCAGTTAAATTAGAATGAACAAACCGTCCGGCAACTCCACCACTAAATTTATCCGTAAATCTTTGTGAAAACCCTGCATCCAGACTTAGCTCAGCTGGTTGAAAATCTCTAATTGTAGTACCTACTTGATCCGTAAACGTAATGTTACCAAGGCTAAAGTATCTTAGAGCCAAACCATAAGCTTGTCGCTTATTAATCTTGCGATTCATCGTTAAATACGCAAGATTCATATCATCAACTAACGCCCTTAACCAAGGAGCATAACTAAGACTCGTTTCTAGCTCATTCTCAGAAAAAACCATTTTCGCAGCATTCCAGTGAAGACTGTTACCGTCTGGAGAAAGAGCAACTCCCGCATCACCAAGAGCTCCTGACCTAGAATCGGGTGCAATCATTAAAAATGGTACTGCCGTAGTAATCGTATTTAACTGAACAAGTGATGCCGCCTCCCCAGGATCTAGTTGAGCAATAGATGTTCCTATCGATAGATTCAAAACAACTGCTATAGCTGTTAAGTGAAGTAAATGAAATTTATGCGTCATTAAATAGTTTTATTCGTCAGGCAAATGTACTACCTCAGATTCTTGATTACGGCCTTAGAACGACAAGTTTACTTCCATATTGCGCATATGTACCATTTTCTTTCGTCATTTTAATTTTAAACAGATAAAGCCCGGCGGGCACATCCGCTCCGCTGCCGTCGATTAGATTCCATGATGCAACATCTGTTAAGCTGCCATGGGAAACTAAATCTTTTGTAAAAACTTTAACCGTACGCCCTGAAGCATCATAAATCTCAACCTCAGCCTCTACAAGATTACATACTTGATTGTGCGCAACTCTGAATGAAACATGAGAAGAAGCAGGATTGGGATATGCAATAACCGATTCAAGAGCTACGTCAAATGAATTAACTACTATGAAGGAAGTAAGGGCAGTCGCACTGTTGTTTTGGACATCCCAAACCTTAAACTCCAAGAGGTGCTCTCCATCCTCCAAATCATTGAATGGAAATCTCACCGTCCCGCTTTTATATGTATCTAGGTCTGCAGTAAAATAAGTGTTTAAAACATATGGGGAATCGTAGGACTCATCCAATACAGCTTTTAAATCATGTCCTATCCCGTTTCCTACAGTATTTATCCCACTCTCATCATAAACTCGTGCGTACAACCAAGGATCTTCACTTGTTACACCGCCTTCAATAAAAAGGGAGTCGTTAATGTACAATGATACTTGAGGACCTAAATCGTCTATTGATACAGAAGATGATGTTCCCCCAATAATGAATTCTTCTGAAGCTCCATGTGCATCCGTTTTTGTCTCGTTGTTTTCAGAAATAGCGTAACAACTTACCCTACCATTTCCGTATGTATAATCAATATCTCTAGGCACTACAAATTCGAATTCAAAAATTCCATTAACAACACTTGCAAGACCTTTATGAATAACATTCCTATACATAGTGTAATTAAACTCTCCAGCTACATCATCATTATCTAAAGTGCTTAACTCAGACCTCTTGTCAAAAACTGTTGGGTATATCTGGCCATTAAATTCTTCTAATGTATCTCCCGAGGAAGTCCCCACATAACCTCTCATTTTCACCAAATCTAAAGACCTAATCGTATCTGGAATTTCTGTTAAGAACACATTATAGGCAGGATAAGCGAGCAGCATAGCTGGATCTCCTAAAAGTGAGAAATTCCTCATATTTGTCACACTTGTTACGTCGGGACTGTTCTTAGTATCCTTACATATATCACCCAAACATCTCAACTGTCCAGTTCCAGAGTCTTCATCGAGAACAGTTTTAAAAAATGCCGTGTTTAACTCTTGGTTACCACCGCTAAAAACAGTTCTTGTCGTTGTTAGCATCCCTACAGAGCCTCCATCAGGATTGAATATTAGCATTTCTCCCGCTGATTCTACTTCTGGATCATCATAACGAGAAAGCTCGCAAGTTGCAGTCATAAAAACAGGCAATCTGTTTTTATTAGTCCATTCTCTAATTGTAGTCGTATTTAGAATTCTCTCGTGTGCCCACCCTCTTGCACCACCATGACCTATATAATCAATAATAAGCGCCCCTTCTTGAACTTTACGGGCTATATCAGCTTCTGCTGCGTCATACCTTTCACCCCCGGGAGTAGTTTCTTGTATATATGAATCTGGATATATTTTAATGATGTCATATTCATTGTGTTCTTGGGACACTCTCGCAGAATGAACCTCACTGTCAGACATGTGACGCCACCCATCATTGTTATTCCCATCTTGATCATCAGTAACAAAAATAATGCGATTTCTCCATGAGCCGAAAATTGATGACTCTCCACCAGCTTCACACTCGGCTGTTGGAGATGATTCTCCTGAAGCTCCTAAGTATGTCTCTACTTTTGAAACAAAACCTAACGCTTGAGAAAGATCAGTCGCTGGGATTCGCCCCACTCCGATAGCTAGTTTATCGCCAGGAGACTCCCCCATACCATCTTCTAATAGTCCGAAATAATCATCAGTCACATAACTACTGACAGTACTTTCAGAGTTCGAACTTTGGAATGTAATTATGTTTATCCCGTCGGGGTTAAGGTTTCTATTTAGAAAAGTTCCGTCACCCATAAGGGTAAGATACTTAGGCTCATCTTCTGTGTTTGTTGCCCTATCTCGCAACATCATCATGAGCATTTTTATGGCTGTTGGATCTGGGGAACCAGATGAAAAGGCGTCAAACACCTGGCGTTGGTTTACTACAGCAACCCTCATCCCTCTATCAGCGTGAAGAATAGATAATCTTCTTGCAGCTGAGTCCAATGGCAAAGCTGTCAGAATAACCAAATCCAAATGCCCCAATCCGTGAAGATCAGTTTTACCTACCTGCCCTAAAGCTCTAACCTCTTTAGCAGCACTGTGCCTAAAAGCAACAAATCTTCTGGTTGTATCCATATTCGCTTTAAACGCTAATTCCTCCCCTAAATCTTCAATCTGAACCGTCACGGATTCTAAAGGGTTAGTTATATCCCAAACAGCATCAACTGATTCAGCATTTTCTAATGTGTATCTCGCTGAGTTCGTGAATGAGGTCATACGTGTACCATTTATATAAAACTGGCCACCTGAAACCACCAAATCCTGCCATGCTTGAACCCTTACATAATCGACCCAACCCTGCGCTGATTCATTTCCTGGAGTGAATGACAATTGTACATCAATACCATCACCCGGCATTTCTACCTCGAGAGAGAGATCCCTTTTTTGGGCCAATAGAAGAGAGCTCTCACTTAGGGAAATATCGCTAGTTTGAGATTCCTCACCATTACACAACAGAATGAAATCACTGGTTGCACCTAAGGTCCTACCCGCAATTCTAGCATCAACCCAACCGGTGTCACCAACAAGATTAGGGATATTGAAACTGAATCCATATATCTGACTGCCTAAATACGTGAAATGTTCGCCATAGAACTCCCTTCCACTTTGAGCAATGTTATGCGATTCAATTTCATGAAATCTCTTCGCTAAATGCTTAGACCATTCTTGCAATATCGGCAAATTATTTGCTATCGGACTCTCTATTCTACTGTCAATTAGGTTCGAAGGACCATCTATTCTAAGGTAGTAATAAGCACTGTCAGACCAGTTGTGTTTTTCGTGAGACCAACGCTCACTAGACCCATTCCATATCCACGAGTCCACACCAGAAGAATGGAAGAAAATCGCATCTTCCGAATCGAAAACACCATCTTCTTCACCTTGAGTTTCTATCTTTAAAAGAGGCAGATCAAGCGGCCTGTCCGTATCGTTATCAAACGGCAACATTCGACCGCCATTTCCATAAAGTTGTATGGATGAGAAAATCAATGTGTCAGGATTTACACCCGAAGCTACAAGGTCTGAATACCCTATCCTAAATATCCCTTCTTGCCCGGTTGCAAATTTCAACCATGTCCCTTCAGATAATTTTGAGTGTTCTGGCCAAACTCTTACTACTCTACTCTCTTCAGCTGGCGAACTGCCAATTACCCCGCTCCAGTTCACTAACCTCTCGACATATCCATTTTGTGAAATTCTATATTTAGGCGCCCTGAATTGTGCGAACCACTCTCCGGTATTAGATCCTCTAACGACTCTCCAAGGGTTATCTAAATTCCCTGTGACTCTAAAATCTTCCACATTGGTACCCGCAAATTCCCAGACATAATTGTTACTCAAAACTTCAACACCAGTCCATTTTGACTGAATTTGAACTTCACCTACTAGAATTTCGAAATCATTTTTATTTGTTTCGAATGCAAAATTCACCTCAACTACCTGACCTATAAAAGCGCTAGCTTTTATACACATAAGCAAGAAAAACAAAGCAAATACACGAAGCTGTGTGTATATCATTTTAAATAGTTTGTTGTTAACCCAGTTTATTTCACCAAATTTCGTGACTAATCATGGAACAAACGTAAACAAGCGAGAGATATTATTCATGCTTATTAACTTAAAATTCCGTATTATTGTGAGTTCAATGGGAACCTCTATGTTGAAAACACCTCTAACAACCGTTTTAGGATTCGCGCTTCTTGCGGGAATCATGTCTGTATGCACTCCAAATGAAGTGCATGCTCAAGATGCAGAATTCACGCAATATTATGCGAATCCTCTGTTTTTAAACCCCGCTTTTGCTGGAGGAAATCGAGATCCAAGGCTCGTGATGTCCTATAGGAATCAATGGCCTGCTATGAGTGGATCGTATGTGACTCAGGCAGTTTCATATGACCAGCACGTCAAAAATATTCAAGGTGGGCTTGGATTAACTGTTATGAGTGATCAGGCAGGTCAGAATACATTAAAGACTACTAGAATTACGGGGATGTATGCTTACCAGCAAAATCTAACTCGTAAGATTTCTTTAAGAGCGGCTCTCGAAGCTAGCTACTTCCAGAAGTCATTAGATTGGAGCAACCTGACTTTTGGCGATATGATAGATCCCCGAAGAGGATTTATTTATGAGACTCAAGACACGCCTAGAGGAGGAACAATCCAAAATGTAGATTTCGGAACTGGAGTGATTCTATTCACCAATAAATTCCATTTGGGTTTTGCCGCTCACCACTTAAATGAACCTAATGAATCATTAGTTGTAGGGTTAAGTCGTCTTCCTATGAAGCTTACCATCCACGCTGGTGCCAAGCTCCCTATTAAAACAAACATCAAAGGAGAAGAGGTTGCCTCAATATCTCCAAGCTTCCTTTTCCGTCAACAAGCCGAATTTAAGCAGATGAACTTAGGCTTATTTGTAAACAAAGGACCTTTATTTGGTGGTGTTTGGTATAGAGGGATCGCATTTACTGAATATAGAGATGCATTAATTGCTGTTGTAGGTATAGAAACCGACATCTTGCGATTTGGCTATAGTTACGATATTACAATATCAGAGCTAACTCCAGCTACAGGTGGCGCTCACGAGCTTAGTATGACCTTAAAATTCGACAGTAAACAAAGAAAAGGTAAGTTCCGTAAAATACCTTGCCCTACTTTTTAGTTATAGATAGACATTAAACGATTTATTATCGGACGAGCTTACCTGCAAGAACGATAAACTAACATATTTAAACAAAGAACAAGATGACCTGGAAACAACCCACAAGCATTCTTTCACTTTTTGTAATGATGGCCGCACTCACTGGATGCTTTAAAGAGCGTTCTGGAGCTACAGGCTGGTCGTACAACTCATCTGACAATGGAGGATTTGAAAAACCTTCTTTTTTCGAGCAACAAACTGGCCCAGGGCTTATACTTATTGAGGGAGGAACCTACACAATGGGACAAGTTGAAGATGATCTAATGGGATCATGGGATAACGCACCAAGACGTGTAACCGTTTCTTCATTCTATCTAGACGAAACAGAAGTAACAAATATGTTTTGGCTTGAGTACCTAACATGGCTTGAACGAGTTTATGGAAATTCATTCCCTGAAATTGTTGAGCGTGCACTTCCTGACACATTAGCTTGGCGTGAAAAGCTCGCTTACAATGAGCCAATGGTAAAGTACTACCTACGTCACCCATCATATCGTGACTACCCAGTAGTAGGGGTGTCTTGGAATCAAGCAAATGATTTTTGTACATGGAGAACTGACCGAGTAAATGAAAACATCTTAATTAGAGAGGGGCTTTTAGTTCATAACCCTGAGGCTCAAATGGATGAAGAGCATTTCACAACATCAACCTATCTTAATAGACAATATATAGGTGAGCGTGAAGTTGAAGGTGTCAAAGATTTCAGACCTAACTCAAGTGGTTATCGTGATATTAAGTTAGAAGATGAATTGCTTCTACCTGATTACAGGCTGCCAACTGAGGCTGAGGGGGA
>ENA-OSET01005025-OSET01005025.1-sediment-metagenome-genome-assembly--contig:-NODE-5025-length-11388-cov-38.830961_pt1 | contig 11388 bp, 11 predicted proteins | sample MGYA00237882_ERZ534229 | MGnify/ENA primary metagenome ERZ534229 (study PRJEB26408, sample SAMN06266212) | sediment metagenome | isolation source: Hudson Canyon methane seep mesocosm | place...
AAAAACAATCTAAAAATGGCCTAAGCTCGTGTACTGGTTTATTTGACCATTACATATGATTTATTTATCTTAAATTACTACTTATGGGTAGATTAAAACTCACTGGAGCACACTTATGAAAAAAATATGCGTTTATTGCGCCTCAAGCCCATCCATAAAACCAATATTCTTTGATGCGACTGAAACACTGGCTAAGTTGTTTGTAGAGCATGATATTGAGCTGGTATTTGGCGGTGGTGCACGTGGCTTAATGGGTAAGTTAGCCGATACGGTGATTAAACATAACGGTAAAATTAAAGGCATTATGCCGCAATTTATGAATGAAGTTGAATGGGCGCATAAAGGGGTTACTGATTTTGAATTTACCGAAACAATGCATCAACGCAAAGCACTGTTTTTAGAAGGGATAGATGGTTTAGTTGCTCTACCAGGTGGCTGCGGTACATTAGAAGAGTTGCTGGAAGCAATTACCTTAAAACGCTTGGGCCAGTTTACTAAACCTATTGTTATTCTTAACACGGACAATTATTACCAACCATTAAAAGATATGCTGAATAAATGTGTCGATGAAGAGTTTATGCAAAAAACACATTTAGATATGTGGCGTTTTGTTGACGAGCCAGAACAAGTTATTGATACACTCAAGAATTCACCGAGCTGGGATGCTGGGGCTATCAAATTTGCCAACCAATAAACTATAATTCACGAATTAGTATCTAAATTTTGAGAAAAGATGACCACATTACTACCTCACGTTGAAGTTGAAACGAACCCCAATCCAACCGCTTCTATTATTTGGTTACATGGACTAGGCGCTAATGGATATGACTTTGAACCCATTATTGAACAGCTCAATTTGCCCTCTGATGCAGCTATTCGATTCATTTTTCCTCATGCGCCCTCTTTGGCCGTGACAATTAATAATGGCATGGTGATGCCAGCGTGGTATGACATTTTAGAAATGAGTATCGAACGTAAAGTTGATACTGTTCAATTGAAAAAGTCAGTGGATGCTGTGACTGGCTTTATTAATAATGAAGTCAAGCGTGGTATCTCCTCAGACCGCATCATCATTGCAGGCTTTTCTCAGGGTGGTGCAGTCGCATTTGAGGCCGCACTAAGTTCCCCAAAAAAGTTAGCCGGTCTACTTGCTTTATCTACTTATTTTGCCACTAAAGATAGTATTGAATATCATGCTGCCAACCAAGACTTACCGATTACGATTCACCATGGAGAATACGATTCTATTGTACCAATCGAGCTAGCTGAAATCAGCTCAGGCTTACTGTTAGATCAAGGTTATAAGGTAGGTTTAAAGCACTATCCGATGGAGCATTCTGTCTGTCGCGAGCAGATTACTGATATTAGTAACTGGTTCAGTGAAATATTGCAGCTTAAATAATGATAATGGCAATTGTTATGCCCAGTAATTAAATATTATAAAATGATGGTAATTTGATTAACAAAATCTAGCTTAACTCCCATTGAGGTATCATTCTAGGATTATTTAATCGTCACACCATGGACAAGCCAAAGGCTCGCCAACGAATATCCCTTGACCAGGCTGTTGTACGGATTTCCAATACGCTTCTATCAAGGTGTCACCACTTAAATAGCTAGGAACCAAAACTTGCGCGTCAGGAAATTTCTCTGTGTAATTGCAAGGCTCTACCACAGCACCATAACTACCAGTTACACCGGCTTCTAACCAGCGATAGACACTCATTTGTCCTGAATTATCAATCCCTGCACCACCATAAGAAGTCAGATGATCAGCAATAGCACCGGGTAGATATGAGTTGGTATCTATATCAGTTACTTTGGCTGATCCCGTCATATAGAACATGATATTTTTCTGGTTTTTAATCACTGTACTCATTGAATTCTGGCGTTCATCAATATAATGTAAGCTAATGCCTTTTTGCTTTGGCCAAAATTCCACTAGTCGTTTAAAGCTTGACCAACGGGTACTACGCGCACTGTCTTTAGTACGAACAAAGTAAGCCTCTCCTTCTGGTTCACTATTATCAGCTGCGATACCTCGGTCGATCAGTTGCTTTGCATCTTCAAAGCTCTGCCCGCTTAACATTATGCTTAGCCGTAAATCCTTTCGTTGCCATAATGTATCTGTTGATGCATTAAAGTAAGGGCTAATAGCAGTCGTGTGGCAGCTTTTAAATAAAGTCGATTTTCCACTGCAATATTTCTCATCAAAACCCAATGAAAAAGCACTGGTAATAGACATACAATCAACACGATAAGGTGCATGCCATGTTAATAATAAAATTTTGATATTTTTATTTAGGTGCTTAGCAATCTGGTCACGAATCTCGCTAAATTTAGCTCTGCTGATTTTTTTCGGATTACCAGAAATATCTACGGCAATTAACTGTGAGCGTGGTACATGGCGTTTTTCCGAATAATATTCTGCAATTTTTTTCGACTGACTATCTGATTTTTTATATAGGACAAGCACATTATCAGCCGTTAATTTGGCAGATACACCTATAGGTACCATCAAGAGTGACATTAAAGTGATGAGTAAAATCAAACTACTTTTTATATGTAAATACATGATGTTTATTCTAAATAACAAAAGTAACGTAAGCCATTGTATCTATTAGAACAACATAATAATTCTTTAACCTTAAAGCTATGCATCATAAATTATCTTTGATGAAAGTGCATACTATGTTTTCATAGTATGCACTTTAGATTTTTAGTGGCGATCTAAACCTGCTTCTTTTGCTCCTTCTTCCCAACCTTCTGGCAATTGGTGAGCGATCCCCATATGACAATCAATACAAGTCTTACCTTGTTCTATATTGACCGAATGTTGTTTAACAGCACGTTGGCCTTGTTCAACAAAATCCATTGATTCATAGTTGTGACAGTTACGACATTCCAATGAGTCAGATGCTTTCAAACGTTTCCACTCACGTGTTGCAATATGTAATCGCTCTGCTTCAAATTTCTCACGGGTATTAATCGTACCCAAAATCTTGTGATAAACCTCTCGAGAAGCCTGAATCTTACGAATCATTTTTGGTCCCCATGCTTTTGGCACATGACAATCAGGACAGGTCGCTCTTACACCGGTACGGTTACTGTAATGAATTGTTTCTTTGTATTCTTCAAATACATTATCTTCCATTTCGTGACATGAAATACAGAAGTTTTCATCATTGGTTGCTTCTAATGCCCAGTTAAAACCACCCCAAAAAACAACACCGGCAATAAAACTACCGATAATCGTGACCGTTAATAACGGTTTTATTCTTTTTAAAATAAAATTCATTGGTCTCTACTCGCTTTAGTGTTCAGATACAGCTGACAAAGGTTTAAAGTTATTGCCCACTAAAGGTTGTGCATTAGCTTGTGGCACATGACATTGCTGACAAAAATAACGACGCTTTGACACTTCTGCAAGGGCATTACCATCACGGTCTTCAAAATGTGTTTGACTGATCTTAGTCGCACCTGCAGCTTTATAGTTTTTCCAACTATGACATGACATACATTTATTAGACTTTAAATTAACCCGATAGCCTTTGATGCTATGAGGAATCAATGGTGGTTGCTGTACATAGCTTCGCTCAATCGGATCACCATCTTTAGCCATTTTCTTCACAGTTGCATCCTGAGATATGCCTTCAAGATCATGGCTGCCACGTAATGATTCGATACTTTCATCAGCCATAAGCATGCTGGAAAATGCCATCAACAATGTAAGAAATAGAGTTTTCATGATTGAGCCTCCGGGCTACGGTTTTTAGTTATAATTTTATCTGCATATCTACTCGAGATATGGAATACATCTTCACTACATACATCAATACATCGTGCACAATTGGTGCAATTTGCCGACGTAATAACAGGGTTACCAGATCCTTTTAGTGCAGGACGGATCACTTGTGGTTCAGGACATACCTGAAAACAGTCCATACAATCATTACAAGCTTCACGATTATCAGCTGTAATTCTTAGCTGACTTACAGTTCCTATAACGCTATAGAAGGCTCCTACAGGGCATAGTCGTCCACACCATGCTCGATTACTGACTAATAAATCGAAAAAGAAGATGAATAAAATTACACTCCACCCCATTCCTATAGAAAATATTATGCCTCGATGTAATATTGATACTGGATTAATCAATTCCCATGCAACACTTTGTGTTGCAAATGCCACAATAAATGTTACTGCTAATAGCCAATAACGAACATTTTTATCAATAACAGAACCTGAGCCTTTGATGCCCAGTTTCCGTCTTAACCAACTGGCAGCATCGGTAACAATATTCACAGGACAAACCCATGAACAGTAACTACGTCCGCCAACAAAAATATAAAATACAGTTACTATTACTGCACCAATGATTGCTGTTGATAAAGGCATCGCCCCAGCAGCAATTGTTTGTAACAATACATAGGGATCAGTTAATGGCAACACGTTTAAGGTCAAACTACTTGCTAAATTACCTTTCACAACCCAAAGTCCAAATACTGGACCCAATAAAAACAGACCTAATATCCCTAATTGGCTAAATCGTCTTAATATCAACCACTGATGAGCCTTCCACCAGCCTTTTTTTACAATGGCTTCAAGTCCAATAGCATGATGTTGCTGTGCCATCAGTCATTTGCCTTTTTATTTAAAGTTGATAATGGATCAGCTGCAAATGGTGTTGAATTATTTGGTTTATTAATTAAACCTTCACCTTCATAATCATAGCTCTGTCCAGCGGGCAGATTATATTGATGCTCTAAATCTGGTGTGACTAATGACTGACCTGCCTCACCTTTTTCATCCCATCCCAACTTATAGTGAGCTTGCATTTTACCTTTTGCTAAATCAAAAGGTAATACCTTCACAGCTGCTTCTTCCAAAATACACGCTTGCTCACATTTACCGCAACCAGTACAAGCATCAGAATGCACAACAGGAATAAAACGACTATGTTTACCTGTTCGATCTATATGTTCCATCTCGACTGTAATAGCTTCACCACGAATTGGACATACATTAAAGCAAACCTCACAACGTAAACCTTGAAAGGCTATACATTCTTCCTGATCAATAATTGCAGCTAAGCCCATTCGAGCATCATCAATATCTGTCAGCTCATGATCTAATGCACCAGTAGGACACGCCTTAACACAAGGAATGTCTTCACACATCTCACAAGCAGCTTCACGAGCCACAAAAAATGGCGTACCGATCGTTACTTGATCACCTATGGTAGCCAAACTTAAAGTTGGGTATGGGCAATCATTCACACACAGACCACAACGAACACAGGCTGATAGAAAATCTTCTTCATCTAATGCACCTGGCGGACGCAAAGCAGTGGCAGGCAATGCACTAGATTGTCTGGCATAACCAGCTAATCCAAGTGCAAAGGCACTGCCTACCGTTGCTCCACGAGCAAGGTTGATTAAGAATTTTCTACGTGCCGGAGCACTTGCCTGTTTCACGATCTAAGTCCAGTTAAGCCTTAACGATCTTAACTGCACATTTCTTGTAGTCAGTCTCTTTCGATAAGGGATCAGTCGCATCTAATGTCACTTTATTGATCAAACGACTCGCATCAAACCACGGTACAAATATCAAGCCACGAGGTGGCTTGTTACGACCACGAGTTTCAACCATTGCTGTAATTTCACCACGACGAGAGATGACTTTGGCATTTAAACCACGGCGTAAACCACGTGCTTTAGCATCTTCAGGGTGCATATAAATAACAGCATCTGGCACAGCACGATATAACTCTGGTACACGACGAGTCATAGACCCTGAATGCCAATGTTCTAATACACGTCCAGTTGATAACCACATATCGAATTCTTCATCTGGGCTTTCAGCTGCTGGTTCAAATGGTGCAGTGATGATATTTGCTCGACCATCTTTATTACCATAGAACTTAACTTCTTCACCTTTAGCAACATAAGGGTCATAACCTTCACGGTAACGCCATAATGTTTCTTTGCCATCCACAACAGGCCAACGCAGTCCACGAACTTGATGATAAACATCAAATGGTGCTTGTTCATGACCTTTTTTCGGACCTTCTAATTGGAAGCGACGATATTCTTCAAATAGACCTTTTTGAATGTAAAAACCAAAATCATCTAACTCATGGTTACCGTACTCATTACCAACACTATCAGTTACTTTATCAATCTTAAATTGATCAACCTGACCGTTTGCATATAACACGTCATACAATGTTTTACCTTTGTATTCAGGTGATGCAGCTAATAACTCTTCAGTCCATACATCTTCCATTTTGAAGCGTTTAGAAAACTCAACCATTTGCCATAAATCAGATTTAGCTTCACCCGGTGCACTGACTTGCTCACGCCAGAATTGGGTACGACGCTCTGCATTACCGTAGGCACCTTCTTTTTCTGTCCACATTGCTGTTGGCAAAATCAAATCAGCTGCTTGAGCAGAGACAGTTGGATAAGGGTCAGAAACAACGATAAAGTTATCAGGATTACGCCAGCCAGGATAGGTCTCTTCATTCATATTAGGACCAGCTTGCATATTGTTATTACACATAACCCAATAACAATTTAACTTACCGTCTTTCAACATACGGCTTTGTAATACAGCGTGATAACCTGGTTTACCTGGCACGGTACCTTCAGGTAGTTTCCATATCATTTCAGCAAAATCACGATGTGATTTTTTCTTAACTACATAATCGGCAGGTAGACGATGTGAGAATGTACCTACTTCACGAGCAGTACCACATGCTGAAGGCTGACCTGTTAAAGAGAATGGACTGTTACCTGGCTCAGAAATCTTACCCATTAATAAATGGATGTTATAGATTAAGCCATTCGCCCACACACCACGTGTATGTTGGTTAAAGCCCATAGTCCATAATGAAGTAATTTTACGGTTTGGATCGGCATAAAGCTTCGCTAAACGCTCTAGTTTTTCAGGTTCAACACCTGATATTTCAGCAGCATATTCTAATGTGTAAGGCTTAACTGACTCAGCATATTCTTCAAAGTTAATTTCACTTAACTTGCCTTTATTAGGATTCTCAGCCGCTTGTTGCAAAGGATGCTCAGGGCGTAAACCATAACCGATGTCAGTCGGTGTTGTTTTGAAGTTAACGTGCTTACCAAGGAAATCCTGATTGTAAGCTTTATTTTCAATAATATAGTTGGCAATATAGTTCAGAATCGCTAAATCAGTTTGAGGCGTGAAGATCATGCCATTATCTGCTAATTCAAAACTACGATGTGTGAACGTTGAAAGCACGTGAACTTCTGAGCCTTCCTTAGTTAAACGTGTATCTGTAATTCGAGACCAAAGAATAGGATGCATTTCTGCCATATTCGAGCCCCATAAGACAAAGGCATCAGCATGTTCTAAATCATCATAACAACCCATAGGCTCATCAGCACCAAAGGCTCGCATGAAACCACCTACAGCAGAGGCCATACAATGACGTGCATTAGGATCTAAATGATTAGAACGGAAACCCGCTTTAAAAAGTTTAGAAGCGGCATAGCCTTCCCAAACTGTCCACTGACCAGAACCAAACATACCAACACGTGATGTTAATTCTTCAGCTGGTTTACCTTTATTTTCATCCATGCTTTTCTTAAGTGAAACTTTCCACTTTTCAGCCATAATGTCGAAGGCTGCATCCCAGCTAACAGGTGCAAAGTCACCATTTTTGTCATACTTGCCGTCTGTTTGTCTTAACAAAGGTTGTGTCAGGCGGTCTTCACCATACATAATCTTCGATAAGAAATAACCTTTGATACAGTTAAGACCACGGTTAACAGGTGCATCAGGATCACCCTGAGTCGCAACAATACGTCCCTCTTTAACTCCAACTAGAACAGAACAGCCCGTGCCACAAAAACGACAGGGTGCTTTATCCCAACGGATAGAATCTTTTTGCTTGGCAGCAACGCTAACAGCAGGAATAGTAATACCAGCAGCTGCAGCTGTAGCTGCAATTGCATTTGTTTTAATAAAATCACGACGGTTTAAAGTCATTGTTACATCTCCTAGGTGCTAAATTTCTTCAGCATGCTCATAAATTAGGGTTGCAGAAAGTACATTTGGAATAGAGTTAAAGGCTGAGAGTGAATCTGCTAATGATGCTTCACCAACACGTTCAACGGTGACTACTAAACGATTGTCATCTGTAGCTTCATGAACTTCTACACCAGGCATCTTCAGTAACTCTGTTTGAACTTCTGCTGAGAACCCAGGTTTGGCATGAATCAATACACCACAAATTTCTATCATTTCACTCAAGTTTGAACCCTCATATGCATGTTTATATTTTTAACGTTTAAATTATAGACTGTCCACACCTATTTCACCTTGATCTATATCATCAAAAGGCTGAATAAATACTGCATTTGATGGACACACACTTATACAAGCACCACAGCCAGTACAAAGATCACTTTTTAACTCTGGTGAAGATACGCCACCGACAACAGGATGGAACTTAATGGCAGCTACTTCACACATTTCACTACAACTACGACAGACTACTGATTGTTGTGTAATGCACTGCTCCATATCAATAACCGCTTTATATGTCCACGGTTCACTCTCAGGCTGCTTAACTAAAGCATCATAGTTACAAGCATCAACGCACCGCTCACAAAAAGTACATTCGCCTTTACTAAAGTCAATTTGGGGATATTTGCCACGGCCGATGACAATGATTTTTTCAGGGCAGGCATCAACACATGCTTGGCAACTACTGTCACATTTGGATGTAAAGTCACTTTCACCCTGAGCCCATGGTGGACGAATCAGAGTTTTACCTTTCCGCCAAGTACCTTGAAGAAAGGCAGCACGTGATAATTTGTCGAGCTTAGATTTATCAACCATAAGTATGACGTTAACCGTTATTAAATAAATGACACCCTAAGTGATGTTACTCATACTGCATCAAAATACTCCATAAATCAATACCTTATAATCTACTCACCATGTGTAAACTCATTGTTGCCATGCTGTACCCTAAAGCACTTATAACACCTGTTTTTTATTAACCATATTAGTAAGTTACCACATCTTAGTATGCGCTTTAATTCCTAAGACCACTACAAAGAAATGGCGACTCCAGATTAAGTCAGAGCCACTACAGTTTAAGTTATTTAAGCATTGCCCGGATATTAGACATATGAGCTTTCTTTCGTTCTTTACGTTCTTCCGGATCAGCCTTACTTTTTTCACTAGTCCAAATTAGATCTTCAGCTGGCAATTCACGTAAAAAACGGCTTTCATCACACGCTACTTTTTCACCATAACGTTTACGTGAATTAGCCATTGTAAAGACTAAACTACGTTGAGCTCGAGTTATGCCCACATAGGTTAAACGACGTTCTTCTTCAACATCATCTTCTTCAATACTCGTTCGATGAGGCAGAATCTCTTCTTCCATCCCAATAATATAAACATGAGGAAACTCAAGCCCTTTCGAAGCATGCAAAGTCATCAAACTGACTGCATCTTCTTGGTTTTCATCAGCTTGTCGCTCTAATAAATCCATCAAAATTAATCGCGAAGCAATATCACCAATACTTTTCTTCTCATCGTCTTTCTCAATGATGCGTGATATCCACGTCAATAACTCTTCAACATTGTCCATACGTCGAATCGCTTGATTCGGATCTCCCGTCACTTCTTCTAACCAAGCACGGTAATCAATCTCTTCAATCATATCTCTGATTGCTTCCATTAAATCACCATGTTCAGCACGATCAGCAATATCGACTAGCCATTTACTAAAATATTCTAGATGTCCCATTGCCTTAGCACTGACTCTATCTGCTAAGCCCATTTCAAAACAGGCACCAAACATACTTGTTTTACGCTCTGCTGCGTAATTACCTAAGGCTTGTAAGGTTGTCGCTCCAACACCTCGTCTAGGCGTGTTGATAACACGTAAGAAGGCATTATCATCATCTTGATTAGCGAGTAGTCTTAGATAAGCCATAATGTCTTTAACTTCAACACGTGAGAAAAAAGACGTTCCCCCGGTCAAAATATACGGCACATCATGTTCACGTAAAATCTGTTCAATCGGTCGAGACTGATGATTACTTCGATACAGAATAGCGTAATCTTTGAATTCAGCATTGTGCTTTAGCTTGTGATAAAGCAGTTCAGAAACCACTTTTTCAGACTCATGAAACTCATCTCGACAAGCAATAACGCGGATTGCATCACCCTCGCCCCTTGCACTCCAGAGCTTCTTTTCAAAGATATGGGGATTATTACTAATAAGTTGATTAGCAACTCGAAGAATACGCCCCATTGAACGATAATTCTGCTCAAGTTTTATAAGTTTAAGACGAGGAAAATCTTTCTGTAATTGCACGAGATTTTCAGGTTTTGCACCACGCCATGAATAAACAGATTGGTCATCATCTCCTACAACCGTCAACCCTTCACGAATGCCAACAAGTTGTTTTACCAATTCATACTGACAGCCATTGGTATCTTGATATTCATCCACCAGCAGGTAATGAATTTTAGCTTGCCATTTTTTTAATACATCAGGAAAGTCACGAAATAACAGTACCGGCTTTAATATTAAGTCATCAAAATCAACCGCATTGTAGGCATGTAATGCTGCAACATAACGTTGATAGACTTTTGCCGCGGCACCTTGTTGTTCATCTTCAGCGATAATCATGGCTTGTTCTGGCATGACCATATTATTTTTCCATTCAGATATCTGCCACTGACATTGCTCGGCATGTTCACTATCTGCAGCGAAATCACGCCCCATTAAGTCACGCAACACGGCTAAGGCATCTTGCTGATCAAAAATAGAAAAACCTGATCGATAACCAAGGTGTGCAAACTCTTTACGCAAGATATTTAAACCTAGATTGTGAAAGGTCGACACCATCAATCCACGTGCGGACGAACCTCGTGAAGCCATCAATTGAGCAACACGACTTTTCATTTCTCTAGCCGCTTTATTAGTGAATGTTACCGCAGCAATATTACGGCCCGCAATGCCACATTCCTCAATTAAATAGGCTATTTTTCTAGTTATAACACGAGTTTTACCACTGCCAGCACCGGCCAAAACAAGTAGAGGTCCATCTACATGACGCGCAGCATCCCGCTGCGGCGGATTTAAATCATGCACTAATTAATGTGTCCTAGTATCCAATCGTCGATAGCCAATAGCTTCGCTTAAATGTGGTGTTTGTATATGTTCTGAGCCAGCGAGATCTGCAATTGTACGTGCCACTTTCAAAATACGATGATAAGCACGGGCAGACAAGCCTAAACGACTAATCGCTTGTTCTAATAATTGATAATTACTCTCACTCAACTTGCAATGAACCTCTATTTCTTTATTTTCTAACAAAT
>ENA-OSET01005026-OSET01005026.1-sediment-metagenome-genome-assembly--contig:-NODE-5026-length-11386-cov-26.687506_pt1 | contig 11386 bp, 8 predicted proteins | sample MGYA00237882_ERZ534229 | MGnify/ENA primary metagenome ERZ534229 (study PRJEB26408, sample SAMN06266212) | sediment metagenome | isolation source: Hudson Canyon methane seep mesocosm | place...
CCTTTTTAATGGGTTCTACACCCAGCTTGCTTGATTTTGCATTATTACCGTTTGTGCGGCAGTTCTCTCGAGTCAATAAGCAACTCTATCTACAAGGCCCTTATACGCATTTGCAAAAGTGGTTAAAAAACCATTTACAAAGCCAGTTATTTGCCAAGGCGATGCTTCAATACCCGTTATGGCTAGAGACAGGCGAAGAAAATAGACTGGGTAAGCCAACGCCTCTAAAAACTTAGCTCATCTCAAAAAGAAGCTAATGACATTAGCCTTTGAGTATCTTGTTATCTGCTATTTCACCAATATTGTGATTCTTATTTTAAGGCCATCACTATTAAATAACTTGCTGTGTTCATCGTCAGAACTACGCATTAGAAGAATAAAGGCAAGTTATAAAAATATTGATAGTTATCTAGTTTTACTTTCTTTTTGCTATTTCAAGTTGGCTGAGCCCATGATTACTAAAGCTGAGCCCGTTAGGTTTGAGAGTAGCATGTAGATTTATAAAATAAAGATACTTGGCTGTGTTTTTTGGTGCTCAGTTTTAAGGTAATCTGATACAGATAAATAGCCATTTTTAGTCATACTTGACATACTGGCAACTAATATTAAATATAAGAAAGTACAATCAAGCCATGTATTGCTTAGCGTTCAGTCAATGTAAATGAGTTTACTTTTGTAATGCAATGTGCATCCATTGCTTTCCCGAGTTGAAATATATACTATACTTTCCTGTAAAGAATTCCTTTACACATAACTATTGGAGATATGAGTATGAATATTCAAAATGAAGGGTATAGAGATTAACCCAGAAGCATCTATTCAAATAATACAAAATGGATATTGGTCAGCTGGTGCAATAGCATTTTCAGCATCTATTGCCGCTATAATCGCCATTAGATCAATTGCAAACCAAAACAGAGTAGCAAGGATGCGCGCTACGTTAGATGTTATATTAAAAAGTGAGTCTGACACGTACTATCAGGATATATACTCAACTTTTACATCTGAACTTACTAGGTCTGGCGGGCTTATATCTCTAATTGACGCTCATTCAGACAATGAAAAAAGAAGCCGTAGAAATGTACATGATTTCCTTAATCACTATGAATTAATTGCTATTGCAATAGAAAAAAATATTTTAGATGAGGACTTTTATAAAGAATGGATGAGATCAACCTATATTAAGCACTATCAAGAAGCCGAAGAATATATTGATTTGCTCAACAAAGGAAAGAATACGTCGGTTTTATTTATAAACTTTAAAGAATTAGCGAATAAATGGGATAGAGAGTAGCACTTACTCACCCAGAGCCACTAAGCCAGCCATCGAGCTGGTTTTTTTGTGTCTACTGAAAATAGCAGTGACTACTGACTTTATAAAATTATTAACTGAAATTTTTCAGCCAACTGCAACTCAACACCTAGACGTTGCAAAAATAAATTCCAGAAAAATCAAAAACACATTAAAACTCAATGAGTTAATGGCGCGCCTGAGACGATTCGAACGTCCGACCACCGCCTTCGGAGGGCGGTACTCTATCCAGCTGAGCTACAGGCGCATAGTGGTTTGAGAGGTAATTATACTTACTTTTCAAAAGCCATGCCTGACATTTACGGTCTAACAAACTAAACACAGTTGCTTGAGTAGCTCTTTGTAAACATAAGGGACATTCTTTTTAGAGTAAGTTTTTATGCATTCTTGCTTTTGCCGTTCACATAAAAAATAAAACAATAAACCTGCAGCTATTAAATCTCATAGCCACAGTTTTATTGAAATGGTTTTATTTCTTAATGTTTAATCCCTCGCTATCGACAGTAACCTTGATAACATCTCCTGAAGCAAAGTTTCCCGCTAAAATTTCATTAGCTAGTGGGTTTTCAAGTTGATTTTGAATGGCTCTTTTAAGCGGACGCGCACCATAAACAGGATCAAACCCTGCTTCACCTATTAGGTCCAAAGCTAAGTCATTTATTTCAAAACCAATTTCCCTTTCCTGTAAACGTGCTTTTAATTCTTCAATCTGAATTGACGCAATCGCTCTGATTTGTTCCTGAGCTAATGGATGAAAAACAACGGATTCATCAATTCGGTTAATAAATTCAGGTCTAAACTGTAGTGAGACAATTTCCATAACAGCGGCTTTCATCTCCTCGTAGTTATCATCGCCTGCGAGTTCTTGAATGCGATCAGATCCTAAGTTTGATGTCATAACAATGACGGTATTTCTAAAATCAACGGTTCTTCCTTGCCCGTCGGTTAAACGACCATCATCAAGCACTTGTAACAGCACATTAAAAACATCAGGATGGGCTTTTTCAATCTCATCTAACAAAATAACTGAATAAGGCTTCCTTCGCACGGCTTCTGTTAAGTAGCCACCTTCTTCGTATCCTACATAACCTGGAGGTGCGCCGATTAATCGAGCGACTGAGTGTTTTTCCATAAATTCGGACATATCTATGCGTACCATGGCCTCTTCAGTATCAAACATAAATTCAGCCAATGCTTTACATAGCTCTGTTTTACCGACACCTGTTGGTCCTAAAAATAGAAATGAGCCATTGGGTCGATTGGGATCAGACAAACCGGCTCTGGACCGGCGAATCGCATTACTTACCGCTTTTAATGCTTCTTGCTGACCAATGACACGACCGCCTAACTCAGCTTCCATGCGTAATAATTTATCTCTTTCACCTTCCATCATTTTTGAAACTGGAATACCTGTCCATTTCGAGACAACTTCAGCAATTTCTTCTTCCGTGACTTTATTTCTCAGCAAAGTCATTTCTTGCATTTCGGCTAATGATGCTAAATCCAGTTCTTTTTCAAGCCTTGGAATTTCTCCGTATTGAAGCTCTGACATTACCGCCAAGTCATTTGAGCGGCTAGCGGCTTCCAACCTAAATCGCGCATGCTCCAACTGTTCTTTAATTGAGGCTGATCCTTGTAGAGCCGCTTTTTCTGCTTTCCAAATTTCTTCTAAATCAGAAAATTCTTTTTCTAATTCGCCAATTTCAGTTTGTAATGTTTTTAAGCGTTTTTTAGAGGCTTTATCTGATTCATTTTTCATTGCCTCGCGCTCAATTTTTAATTGAATTAAGCGTCTGTCTAATTTGTCCATGACCTCTGGTTTAGAGTCGATTTCCATACGGATACGACTTGCTGCCTCGTCAATCAAGTCAATGGCTTTATCAGGTAGCTGTCTGTCAGAAATATAGCGATGTGATAAAGAAGCGGCTGCAACAATTGCCGGGTCAGTAATATCTACACCATGATGCACCTCGTATCTTTCTTTCAATCCTCGCAAAATAGCAACCGTATCTTCAACTGAAGGTTCATCTACCTGGACTTTTTGAAAGCGGCGTTCTAGTGCGGCATCTTTTTCAATATATTGTCGATATTCATCAAGGGTTGTCGCCCCTACGCAATGTAGTTCGCCACGTGCCAAAGCCGGTTTTAACATATTACCTGCATCCATCGCGCCATCGGCTTTGCCTGCACCAACCATGGTGTGCAATTCATCTATAAATAGAATGATTTGTCCTTCCTGCTTAGATACATCATTTAATACAGCCTTTAGACGTTCTTCAAATTCACCCCGGAATTTTGCGCCTGCAATTAAAGCCGCCATATCTAATGATAAAAGCTGTTTACCTTTAATGCCTTCAGGCACTTCACCATTCACAATTCGTTGTGCCAAACCTTCAACAATGGCCGTTTTACCCACACCAGGTTCACCAATAAGTACCGGATTGTTTTTTGTTCTACGCTGTAAGACTTGTATGGTGCGGCGAATCTCATCGTCTCGACCAATAACGGGGTCTAGCTTTCCTTGAACGGCTCTTTCAGTTAAATTGGTGGTGTATTTGTTGAGTGCTTGTCTTTGGTCTTCAGCATTTTGATCATCAACAGCCTGACCTCCTCGCATTTTATCGATTGCTTGTTCTATCGCCTGTTTATTAACGGAAAACTGGTTCAAAATTGCTTGTAAAGCGCCTTTAGTCTCACAAGCCGCTAATAAAAACAGTTCACTAGAAATGAAATTATCTTGTCGTTGTTGAGCAAATTTATCCGTTAAGTTCAGTATTCTTGATAATTCATTGGATAGCTGAATGTCACCACCTGCACCCGATACCGTTGCAAGTTTATCAATCTCTTTGACAAGTGCCTGGCGGATTGAATTTACATTGACTGATACTTGAATCAATAGTGGTTTTATACTTCCACCATCCTGATCCAAGAGTGCCAACATCACATGCAGTGGCTCAATAAATTGCTGATCTTTACCTAAAGTGAGGCTTTGTGCTTCGCTTAAGGCTTGCTGGAATTTGCTGGTTAATTTATCCATTCGCATGGTGCGTACCTTATTGTGTGTTTTAGTTAGTTCTAATATTGGGGTGTGCAGATTAGTTTTCAAGTTAGAAAAAAGCACTAATTGTTATTTTGGTCTAGACTTTAATCTTTTAGAGTTCTTTGAATTTAACTGAGAATCAGCTCTTAAAACTTCAAAATAATTTAGGTATTGTTATGCTCCCCAACTATACAAAAGATGGTTTGTTTCATTCAGAACGAGTGCCCGTTTTTACAGGCCATAACGATAGCTGGGAATTTCAGGCTGATAAAACTGAATTTTCTCTCGTTAATGCCTGGTGGTTAAGTAATTTATCTCACTTAGCTTACTATGATGAAAAAGAGGCTGCTCCCATTATTAATAAAATGGGCTTAACATTAGAAGCATTTGTTGATGATAGAGCAATGTCTGATAGTATCGGCAAAGTAATTAAAGATACCCAAGCCTATATTTTATCAAGCGATGAATATGTTGTGCTAGCTTTTCGGGGTTCAGAGCCAGACATTTATAAAGACTATTTAAGCGATGCATTTCTTCACCCTACTGACTTTCCAGGAAAAGGCATTGTTCATGGTGGTTTTCTAGGGAGTTTAACGGGGCAATGCTGGGAAAAAATCCAACAGGTTTTAGCTAGTGAGCATCTTAAGAATAAGCCATTATGGATAACCGGGCACAGTCTGGGCGCAGCACTTTCAACCATTGCTTCAGCGCATTTAGAACCTCACGGGCTGTATAACTTTGGCTCCCCCCGGGTTGGGAACAGTGTATTTAGAGATTCCTTTGTGGGAAAAAATGTTCACCGTTTTGCTAATTGCAGTGACCTGGTAACGCATGTACCGCTTAAAGATATGTTGGACTTTCAGCATATTGGAGTTTTACATTATTTAGATGCCAATTCAAACCATCACATTTCACCTACTGATCAGTTTATGGACAGAGATCAACTTTCTGCACGGATTCTTTATCCATTAAAAGAATTTCCCATTCCATTCATTTCTAAAAAATTATTTTTTCGTTCTTTTGCTGATCATAATGTGATTAATTATTCTTATGGTATTTGGAAGGCATTGCAACAATAACTCCTTTACTTTAATTAGCCTCTATTAGAATGAATTTACGATTAAGCCACCTCAGTTTACTGTTAATTTTGATATTTTCTCAACCTGGGTTTGCTGAATCTGTATTATTCAACCAGCAAGAGCTTAACTTAGGCCCTCATTTATCAGCTATTGAGGATCAACACAGTTCATTGAATGCCAGCTCAGTATTAGCCAAGAAAACATTTATTCCATTAACAGAACAGCAACCTAGTTTTGGCTATTCTGCTTCTAGTTTTTGGCTAAGGGTTTCATTTAATACGAACATATCCCAACAAGCTTTTCTAGAAATAGCTAACCCAAGGTTAGATGAAGTTGATTTCTATTTATACAGGGATGGACAATTAATCTATCAATTTGATACGGGGGATCAGAAGCCTTTCTCTGTCAGAGCATTTAACCATCATAATTTTATCTTTCCTCTGGCTTTACAAGCAAAGAAACAATATTTATTACTCCTGCGTGTGAAAAGTACAGATAACCTTTTTTTACCGCTCACCTTGTGGACAGAAACGGCTTTTCATAATGAACAATCAATAAGCACTGTAACGTTTGGTTTTTTTTATGGCACGCTTGCCATTATGGTGATAATAAATCTTCTTATCTTCATCACCATAAAAGATAGAAACTATTTAATTTTTTCGCTGTTTCTGCTTTTTACGGGCCTTACTTTTTTTGCGTTAAATGGTTTGGCTAACCGTTTTTTTTGGGGCGAATGGGTTTGGTGGGGTAAACAAAGCCTGACATTTTTAGAAGGCTTTGCTGCAGTTTTTGGCTTACTATTTTCTCGATCTTTTTTAAATACGGTACATTATGCACCCCGCTTTGATCGCTTTCTCGCCTTATTAATCCCGGTTGCAGGTTTTGCAAGCTTGCTGGCAATTCTTGTGGATTATACTTGGAGTGTACTGATAATGAGTGTCGTGACTATTGTTGCTCCAATAGTTACCCTTATATCTGCCTATATCTGCTGGAAACACCAATACCGTCCTGCCCGCTACTTTTTGATTGCTTGGAGCTTATTTTTAATTGGTGCCATAATTTATGGCTTAATGTTGCACCAATTGCTTCCTAGTAATCTAGTCACTCAATATGGAATGCATGCAGGATTAATGTGGTTAGCGGTTTTATTATCGCTAGCTTTAACGGATCGTGTTAATCATTTAAAACAACAAAAAGAACAAGCGCAGTTTGAAACAATCCAGCAACAAGAAATTACTTTAAATTATCAAAAGCGAATGATGGCTTCTATTTCTCGCTTTGTCCCTACGCAATTTCTAAGTTTACTGGAAAAGGTGGATATTACAGATGTGAAGTATGGTGATGCCACGCTAAAAAACATGTTTATTATGTTTACTGATATTCGTGGTTTTACATCGCTTTCTGAAACCATGACACCAGAAGAAAATCTTAAGTTCTTAAATTCATACATGACATTTATGGAACCTGTTGTTGAAAAAAACCATGGCTTTATCGATAAATTTATTGGTGATGCGATTATGGCTCTATTTCCTGATAGGGCAGACAATGCATTACAAGCCGCTATTGAAATGCAACTGCAGTTGCACGTCTTTAACACTCAATGTCCACAATATAACGGTATTAAAATTGGTATTGGACTTCATGGAGGAGATGTTATGTTAGGCACGGTAGGGTCTGATACGCGATTAGAAACAACCGTTATCGGTGATGCGGTTAACCTAACATCTCGCTTAGAAAGCCTGACCAAAGAGAAGCAGGTCCCTATCATAATTTCAGAACAACTATTTCTAGCCTTAAAAAGGCCCGAATCATTTAATATTCATCCACTTGATGATGTTTCCATTAGAGGTAAAAGTCAGCCGGTTAAGATTTATCAGGTACAGGTATCCTAGATTTGAAAAAAATTTCCAGCGAATTTTCAAGTTGAATCCAGTTGAAATTTTCTTCTAAGGCATCTGCTATTGCGTTTATGCCTTGTTCCCTTTGATTATCAAGATTGATACTTTGTTGCTTTTTATAGCCTGCCCAGTTAAGCAGCTCATTACTGGCTTCAGGCATATCAAAAAGCCCATGCAAATAAGTGCCTAAAACTTGGCCATCTTCTGAGATAGCACCTTCTTTTTCACCCTCTAATAGCATAACAGGCGTGTTTAATGCCTTACCGGTTGATATGCCTGCATGTATTTCATAGCCGCTTATTCTCGATTGATTGGATAATAAAACACCCTGGATTTGCCGTAAACATTTTTCAGCATGCAAAGTGGTTTCCATTTCTAGAAAACCCAAGCCATTGCTCGTTCCAGGTTTACCTTCAATTCCTTCAGGATCGTGAATAGATTCCCCTAACATTTGAAACCCTCCACAAACCCCCATTAGTCGACCTCCATATCTCAGGTGTTTATTGATTGCGGAGTCCCAACCCATTTGTTTTAGCCAATTTAAATCATCTCTTACGGATTTACTGCCCGGTAAAATAATTAAATCAGCCGTGTCATAATCATCAGGCGATTTTACAAATTGGACGATTACGTCAGGGTGTAGCTGTAATGGATCGTAATCCGTGTGATTACTTATTCTTGGAAATACGGGAATAACAACTTTAAATGCGGATTCAGTTTTATGCTGTTTTCTTGCAATATTGATGGAATCTTCAGAATCCAAGTAAAAATCTTGTAAATAAGGTAACACCGCAAACACTGGTTTGTTTGTGCGTTGCTCCAGCCAATCAATACCCGGTTGTAATAGTGCAATATCACCACGAAAGCGATTAATCACAAATCCAACAATACGATTTTGTTCACTTTCTGATAATAATTCTAATGTACCCACAATATGAGCAAATACACCACCTTTATCAATATCGGCGATTAAAATAACTGGGCAGTCTACCGCTTCAGCAAAGCCCATATTGGCAATATCACCTTCACGCAGATTAATTTCAGCAGGGCTCCCCGCACCTTCAACAACAATAAGCTGATATTGTTCGCTCAAGCGCTGGTGTGATTCCAATACCGCTTGCATTGCCAACTTTTTATAATAATGGTATCGCTTTGCAGATAAGTTATCTTTAGCTTTACCATGAATAATAACTTGAGCCGTTGTATCTGAGTTTGGCTTTAATAGAATAGGGTTCATATCCGTATGAGGCTCTAAATCACAAGCAGCAGCCTGCACCGCTTGTGCTCTACCAATTTCACCACCATCAATAGTCACAGCACTATTGAGAGCCATATTTTGCGGTTTAAAGGGTACAACTTGAATTTCCTTGCGTAAAAAATAACGACATAGCGCGGTAACTAAGGTGCTTTTACCGGCATCTGATGTCGTACCTTGTACCATTAGGGTTTTAAGATGATTTAATTTTGATTGCATTAACTAACAATAGGTTGAACTGAATTCGTATAATAAGGCATGAAAATTGGATTGATCATTTGCCTATGAGTTTCACCCTTATTTTAGCTGTTCTGCTGGATCTCTGGCTAGGAGAACCCAAAAGACTCCACCCTTTGGTCGTGTTTGGGAGCATAGCCAATAGTGTTGAGGCTCAATTACGCAATTTAAATCATTCAGTGTTACGACAAAAATTGGCTGGCTGTTTTGCCTTATTATTAATGCTGGTTCCACTGATCGGGTTAGTCTTCTTTCTTAGCCACTGGTATCTAGTTAATATTATTTTCGCCCCCGTCATTTTGTATTTATGTATCGCGCCTGATAGCCTAAAGGAACATGCTTTTGCTGTTTTAAATGCCCTTGAAGAAGATGATTTGCTATTAGCCAGACGACAAGTGGCGATGATTGTGAGCCGTGAAACTGACCATATGAATGAGCTTGATGTGCGTAAGGCCACAATTGAATCGGTATTAGAAAATGGTGCGGATGCTGTATTTGCGCCCATTTTCTGGTTTGTTGTAGCAGGCCCAGCAGGGGTGGTTATGTATCGATTAAGCAATACCCTTGATGCTATGTGGGGATATAAAAACGTACGTTACAAAAATTTTGGTTGGGCTGCGGCACGCTTTGATGATGTTCTAAACTGGATTCCAGCGAGGCTCACGGCAGTAACATATGCCTTATTAGGCAAATTTAGTATCGCTATCTGCTGCTGGAAAAACCAGGCTCATCATTTAGATAGCCCTAATGCAGGGCCGGTGATGACATCAGGCGCAGGGGCGTTAAATATTCAATTGGGAGGCCCTGCGTGTTATCACGGAAAAATGAAACAGAAAATATTTTTTGGTAGTGATGTGCCTGTGGTCAATAACGATATAAGGCGCGCTATTCAGTTAATTTATTCCAGTCTTTATTGCTGGATTATTATTTTAGTTTTAGGAGAAATACTTGCTTGAGCATGGAGGCCATTTAATGGCAGCTGCAGAAAAATACAATATTGCTAAAGAAAACTGGCTTGACTTGTCTACAGGGATCAACCCTATTGGCTGGCCAGTTCCTGCCATTCCTTCAGAGTGCTGGCAACGTTTACCGGAAACAGCAGATAAGCTGATGGCTGCCGCTCAACAATATTATCAATGTTCACCAATATTGCCCGTTGCAGGGTCTCAAGCAGCAATTCAAACCTTACCTTTATTGCGTAAAAAATCCAAAGTAGGTGTGCTAGGCCTTGCCTATGCCGAGCATGCCTATTGCTGGCAAAAAGCAGGGCATGAGGTGATTGAATTATCGGTAGAAACCATTGAAAGCCAATGTGCCGAGTTGGATGTGTTAATCTTAATCAACCCCAATAACCCAACAGGCCATTCTTTTAACAAAGAAAAGCTACTTGCCTGGCACCATAATCTTAAACAACGTAAAGGCTGGCTTATTATTGATGAGGCTTTTATTGATACTATGCCAGAGCACAGCCTTAGCCAATACCCTGTCACTGAAGGTCTAATTATTTTACGCTCATTAGGTAAATTTTTTGGCCTTGCAGGTATACGATGTGGCTTTGTTATTGCCACTGAGCATTGTCTTAACGATTTAAATGAAAAGTTAGGCCCCTGGACAATCAGTCACCCTAGTCGTTATATTGCTACGGCAGCATTATTAGATAAAGCATGGCAACAGAAAACGCAAATAGAATTAAAAAAACAATCTAAGCGACTTGCTTTATTATTAACAGAATATAATTTAAAGCCTGATGGTCAGACGGATTTGTTTGTATGGGTTAGAACAGAAAATGCAGAGGCTTTGTACAATCAGTTCGCCCAGGCAGGTATATTAATACGTTTATTTAACCACCCCAGCAGTTTGAGATTTGGTTTGCCAAAGAATGAAATTCAGTGGCTAAAATTAAAAACTGTTCTTCAAGCCTTAAGTGATAATTATGTACAAATTAGCTAAGCAGAAAACTTTCAATTTAATATTATTAATTTTTTTGCTTACGCCTTTTAATGCCTTAAAAGCTGAATCCGATAATGGCCGTCAAGCTATTGCTAATGCGTGGAAATTACCACCACTCATTCTTAATGATCTGAATGGTAAAGAACACAACCTTTATGACTGGCATGGTAAGGTCATTATGCTAAATTTCTGGGCAACCTGGTGCAGACCCTGCCAAATTGAAATACCTGATTTTATTAAGTATCAACAACAATATGCTGATAAAGGCTTGCAAGTAATCGGTATTGGCTTAGATGAAGTGGGTAAACTGCGAAACTATGTCCGTACGGTGGGAATTAATTACCCCATTTTACAAGCGGACCCTGAACTTCAATATTCGCTTTTAAATCAATGGGGCAATCCATTTGGTGTATTGCCCTTTACGGTGGTTATTGCTAAAGATGGCCACTTGATTTTTATGCAACAAGGACTGTTTAGACAACAGGCATTTGACGCCTATGTTAAACCTTTACTATCCCCTTAAGGAACGGGTATGTATGTGTTCAGTCCCCCTCTTTGGAAAAGAGGGGTTAGGGGAGATTTTATTAAATAAATCCCCCTCAATCCCCCTTTTTC
>ENA-OSET01005027-OSET01005027.1-sediment-metagenome-genome-assembly--contig:-NODE-5027-length-11383-cov-2.903237_pt1 | contig 11383 bp, 9 predicted proteins | sample MGYA00237882_ERZ534229 | MGnify/ENA primary metagenome ERZ534229 (study PRJEB26408, sample SAMN06266212) | sediment metagenome | isolation source: Hudson Canyon methane seep mesocosm | place: USA:Hudson...
GGAAGCTTCTGACATTGAGCGTCGCGGGCGCCAAACGCAGGTAATCGATCTGGGAATCTACCCGCTGGTGGTGCCCGGCCTGCAAGATGATGCCGTGCTCGACTACAATACTTACAGCAATGAAGCCGTGCACATGTCGTTTGCAAGTGAGAACGCCGTTTTAAAAGTGGAATATGATTTGGGCGAACACACACTGACCTCTATTACCGGGTTCTCACAATACGACTATCGCGAAGACAACTACGACGGCGACAATTCAGAAGTCCCACTCATTTCCATCGACATGTCTGAAGACTTCGAACAGTTCAGTCAAGAGCTACGCCTGAGTTCACCCGTGGGTAAAACCGTGGAGTATATGGTTGCTGCTTTTTATCAAAGTTCGGAACAGCGTTACAACGAAGACGCAAGCCTGGAAGTATCTGCTTTAGGCTTGCAACCTGCGCCAGGTTTTCCTGCATTTGATTCACTCGTTAAGCGCCCATTCGCTCAAGACAGCGACACCTTGGCGGCTTTCGGTCAGGCCACCTGGAATATCGCCGATGTGTTAAGACTGACTCTCGGCCTGCGTTTCACGCGGGATGAAAAATCCGGGTCCCGCGAACAAAACACCTATTCTTTAAAAATTGCGCCGGGTGTACTGCAATCGGACATCGCGATTCCCAATACACCGTTTACTGTGGCTGACTTGTTAGCGCTGAACAACGATGGCAACGCCACTCCACTTCCCGATGGTTTTCGGCTGGTAGACCACGCGCTGCAAGGAAAAATTGAATCCGATAACTGGACTCCCTCTGTCAATCTGCAATATGACTTCAATGACAACACCATGCTCTACGCCACCTACTCTGAAGGTTACAAGGCGGGTGGGTTTGATGCCCGGGGAATTAATGGTCTGAGTGCAGGCGCTACCGATGCCTTTGGTCGCCCTTACAGCGTATTTTCTGTCGGGGGCGACAACTTTGAATTTTCTCAGGAGGAAGCCACGACGTTTGAACTCGGCGCCAAAATGTCTCTGCTGGAAGGCACTGCAGAGTTGAACGTTGCGCTTTATCAAACAGACTACACCGACATGCAGGTGAGTGTGTTTGATGGCACATTTGGTTTTACTGTGCTTAATGCGGGTGAAGCAACGGTTCGAGGACTGGAAATGGACGGTCGTTGGCAACCAAGCGCTAATCTATTCTTTACGTCAGGTCTCGCCTATTTGGATTTTGAATGGACCGACTATAAAGAAGGCGCCTGCCCCGGCGAAGGTCACTCTACGCCAAGCCCTAGCGGCAGCAGCAATTGCGTTTATGATGGATTGGAAAACAATCACACTCCCACATGGACATTTAATGTCAGCGCCAATCATACCTACGCACTTGGTGAACGCTTTGAACTGCGCTCGACGCTGGATGCTAATTTCAAGTCCAGTCACTTTGTGGCCAATACGTTAGATGCCCGCTCGGAGCAGCCAAGCACAACGATAATCAATGCACGCCTGGCGCTGGCCTCAATGGAGGACACTTGGCAAATTGCGCTGAGCGCTAAAAACCTGAGCGATCGTGAGGTGATTAACTACGCAACCAACCTGTCCCAGAGCCGCGGTGGTTTGAACGCTCAAATTGGTCGCCCTCGTACGGTTGCGATAGAGGGAACTTACCGTTTTTAGGGTTGGGTCAGTGATCACCGGATCACAGGGATATTAACTCGTTCATTAAAATATTTGTGTTTGTGTCACACTTGCCCATTGCCAATCGACTACTTAATAACAGACATTAATTAGGAGATTACAATGGGCACCACCAATACCGCGCAAAGCATTGAACCCTTGAGCGACGTACTTCAGGCAATGGGCAATGTACATAAAGCCATTGACCGATATGGACTAGAAAGAAGTCTCTATCATTTGATATTACTTCGTGCCTCACAGATCAACGAATGTGGCTATTGTGTACAAATGCATACCCGAGAGGCGAGGGAGGATGGAGAACAGAACCAGAGATTGGATCAGCTTGTTATTTGGCGTCAGTCTGAGCTATTTAGCGCTAGGGAAAAAGCCGCTCTGGCATGGACTGAGGCACTCACACAGCTGCCAGTACGCGATGATTTTGAAGAAGAGAAAGAGGCCTTAAACACCCATTTTTCACCGCAAGAGATATCCCTTCTAAATAGTAACATCGCCATGATCAATCTCTGGAATCGAATGGGAGTTGCCAATCACATGTGATAGCCCCACTCTACGAGCGTCTCCATTTGTGCAGCTCATCCACTACAATTAAACTCGTTGCTACCAACAGTAGCGACCCCCATTGCTCCAGAGACACCGGTTGAACCATCAACACGCCACTCAAACCCGGGGTATACATTGCCCCGATGTGGAGCCCTTGGGCGGTCAACATGCCAAAAAGTAGTAGCGGATTGCCAAAAAAAGGCTGCCTGAACATGGACTGGGTTTCTGAGCGGCTATTAAGCACATGCACATTTTCAAATAGCACCATCAATAACAGCGTTGTATTTCTGGCCACAGTTTCCTCGACACCAACAGACAGATTCCAATAAAAAACGATGAAAGCCAAACTCCCCATTACCGCTGCATTGATTGCCACCCTTTCCAACATCAAACGATTAAATATTGATTCACCGGGAGGGCGAGGCGACTGTTTTAATTCATTGCCCTCAGGTGGTTCAAACGCCAAGGCCACATCCTGGATGCCATTTGTGACTAAATTCAGCCATAACAGCTGAATGGGAAACAGGGGAATAGGGACGCCAAACAATACACTCAGAATGAACAGGGTAATTTCTGCGGCCCCTGTAGAAATCAACAAAAACACGACCTTGCGTATGTTGTTGTAAACCACCCTGCCCTGCTTGATCCCTTCAACGATGGAGGCGAAGTTGTCATCGGTAATAATTAGCTTACTACTTTCACGAGCCACATCGCTGCCTCGCTTTCCCATCGCAATGCCCACATGGGCATGGTGCAATGCCGGTGCATCATTCACGCCGTCTCCGGTCACCGCCACATAGTGGCCAGCATCAATGAGCTGCTCGACAATAAGTGTTTTTTGTTCGGGTGCAACACGCGAGAATACCCGGTTTTCACAGATGAGTTGCTTAAGCGTCTCCGGGCGGTTTAATGCAGCATGAAGTTCTGCTCCGGTGACAGCCCTGTCCCCGCGCTGGCAAATTCCCAACTGCTCAGCCAGTGCCAGAGCCGTTTGCGGGTGATCACCTGTCACCATAATGACGTCGATTCTAGCCTTGTGACACTCTGCCACTGCGCCAATCGCCTCTGGCCGCAACGGATCAATCATGGCAACAAACCCTAGAAATCTTAGATCATTCAGTTGCTCGGCGGGATCCATTCCCGAGCTATTAAGGGCTCTGTCAGCCAGAGTTAAAACTCGATAGCCCTGGCTGGCTAGATTGGAGACATCCTTGAGCAGCTCCTCTACGTTAACGCCTGAGCACATAGGCAGAACCTTTTCGGCACTTCCTTTTACACTTAGGTGTGGTAAGCCAGACACCAAGTTAACGCTGGCGCTAAAAGCTTGCTCCGACTCATAGGGAATAATGCCTTGCTCAGGATAAATACTTTGCGCCTGTTGAAGATCAAAGCCGTATTTTGCGGCTAAAACTAAAAAAGCCAGATCGACGCCATCACCGCTGGCTAAACGGTCTCCTCCCTGGAAGGTCAAGCTTGACTCGTTAGCCAGCAAACCAGCGCGAACCAGATTTTCCAGGTCACCACTGTCCACATCATTGGATTCAAACGCTTGAATTTCACCATGAATGTCCAGGCCCTCACCGGCAACTCCAAACTGACGACCTGAGGGCAAAACTACTTTTTTGATGGTCATCTCGTTAACGGTCAGAGTGCCTGTTTTGTCCGATGCGATACAGGTGCAAGAACCGAGAGATTCCACAGCTATCAGCTTGCGGACTATCACATTCACTTTAGCCATGCGGCGCATACCAATTGCCAACGCTACCGTAATGGCGGCAGGAAGCCCTTCAGGAATAGCAGAGACAGCAAGTGCCACGCCCAATAAAAACACCTGTTCCAGATCTGCCCCACGCAAAATGCTGATCACAAATAATAGCGCGATGACGACAAGCACGGCATAGGTGACATGCAAGGTAAAAGATTCTATCCGTTGCAACAGCGGTGGCTTCTGAGTTTCACGCTCACCCACACCCACCGCGATCTGACCAATTTTGGTATTTGCGCCAATACCAATAACAGTGCCCTGGCTTCGACCATGACTGACGATAGTACCCGCAAAAACCTTATTTTCATTTTCAACAAGAGGCGCCTCATCATTCGCCGACGTGGTGACCTGCTTGCCTGCAGCCAGCGACTCTCCGGTAAGAATTGACTCATCAACCAACAAACCCTGACTGTGGTTAAGTTCGATATCTGCGGGCACTCGATCACCCGACACTAGCTGTACCCTATCGCCCGGCACAAGCTCCTTTGCATCGATCTTTTGGCTGACACCATCACGAATGACCACAGCATTCTGAGGCACCATTTTTTTTAAGGCTATTGCCGCTTGCTGGGCTGAGTATTCTTGTACGGTCCCGATGGATGCGTTAAGCAAAAGTACAATGAATATAAAAATGCCATTAACGCTTTGCCCCAGTGCAAATGAAACCACTGCCGCCGCAAACAACATATAAATAAAGGGACTCAAAAACTGATGAACAAAAATCAACAACACATGTTCGCCCTCGGGCTCCGGGAGTTGATTTGGCCCGTACTGCGCTTGCAAGCATTTGACTTTTTCACTGGTCAAGCCGGTCACTGAGATCCACCTCTAACAGATAACACTATGATAGTAGCATCTATCACACAAACCCTACGCCGAGGAACTGGAAAGTACACTCAGGGTCATATAAAGAAGACATAGCCTGATAGTCAATTGAAATTTTTTTGTGCTGAGTCAATGAAGTGAGCATATAATGCGCATTCCATGTTCTCGAGCGCAATATGAATCACTCTCTCCCCTTCCTTGCGCTATAGTTTATGCAACTTAGTAGAATATCGTTTTTTGTGAACATCCACCAATAGGGAGGGATGACTGCAATGCCCTTTCCCGGAGATGCCTATTCGCCCAAACAAATTGCGGAATCTATTAACAACGTTGGTATAAAAAAGGCGAACCTACCCACCTTACAAACCGTGACACTAGGGGTGTTAGCGGGTGCCTTTATAGCGTTTGGCGCCATGTTTTACACGGTTGTTATTACCGATAGTCATTTAGGTTTTGGGCCCACTCGCTTATTAGGGGGCGTGGCTTTCAGCCTTGGATTGATACTCGTCGTTATTGCCGGTGCCGAATTATTTACAGGCAATAATCTGATTGTTATCGCCTGGGCCGAAAAAAAGATCACCTCCAAACAACTACTGCGGAATTGGGGGCTGGTCTATTTAGCCAATCTGATTGGAGCACTTGCCAGTGCCTGGTTTATGTGGCGGTCGGGGCTCTTGGATTCTGGAGATGGGGCCGTAGCGTCAACGGCATTAAAAATTGCCGAAGCAAAAATTAACTTGCCCTACGAACAATCTTTTATAAGAGGCATTCTGTGCAATGCCTTGGTTTGTTTGGCTGTGTGGCTGTGTTTTGCTGCTCACACTGTTTCGGGAAAGATTCTTGCCATACTATTTCCAATTTCTGCATTTGTCGCCTTAGGCTTTGAGCATTCCGTTGCCAATATGTATTTAATTGCCGTTGCAATTTTTCAGGGCGGCACGGATATTTCCTGGGCGGCCTATGCCATTAATTTAGCAACGGTATCTGCGGGCAATATTATTGGCGGCAGTGTGTTGGTGGCATTAGTTTATTGGTTATCGTACCTCTACCATAGTGAGCCATCATCATAATTGAAACTCGTGATGAATGCCCTCCACATCCATATCGCGCGCCGGGGAAGCAAAAACCTCCGTGCCTGTTTCCACAAAACCGCACTTGAGTAACATGTGACGAGACCCCAGGTTATCACTCATGGTGGTAGCGATCAGTGTTCCGCTGATCCCACTGTCGCGCATGGCCTGAAGCGCGAGCTTCAAAGCGCGGGTCGCAATGCCCTTTCCCCAATAAGGCTTGCCCAGCCAATAACCTATTTCGAGTGGTGTGTTCGACTCCCGTGTAAAGTAACCAATAGAACCCACGGCAGTGCCCTCCCAGCGGATAACATAAGATTCCATTTCTCCAACAGCAACAGATTGGGCAATCGTTTTCCTTAAACGGAATTCCTCATAGGATATCGGGTAAGTCAGACCGCCACCCGACATCCAACTGACGTCTTTATTATTGCCCAGTGGGTACAGGGCTTTAATATCGTCTTCGTTTATTAATTGTATTGTCACTGTCATTGGATACGTTTTTCCCAGTTTTGTCCTTGATTTAGAGGCCAATACATTAACGCTCCGTCATTGTTAGCCCCACGCCTGCTCCAACCAGCATACTGCCGGCACCGATGTTCATCAACCGAACCACCAAGGGCCTGGATTTTAACCAGTTAGAAACCAAGTGAGCTCCACAGCCCATTAAGGAAAAAACCAACACGGTAAGGCATGAAAACCAAGTACCCAACAAAGCCATTTCCAATGCGGCGTTGCTCGAACCTTCACTGATAAACTGAGGAATAAAGGCCAGCATAAACATACCAACCTTGGGACTTAAACCTGCGGTCAGAAATCCGCTCACAAACACTTTACCCAGGCGAGCCTGATCCACACGCGCAAAAGAAATCAGCGAATCGGATCGAATGGCCTTGTATCCCAGCCAGATTAAGTAGATTGCACCCGCGGCTTTAACTACCGTAAATGCCAGATTGGAGGCGAACAGCAGCGTTGTCAGCCCGAGGGAGGCTAATAAGACATGTAATTGAATACCCAGGCCAGAGGCGACAGAAGAAACTACCGCTGCCGTAGAGCCTTGGGACAGTCCTCTGGCAATGGACAAAATATTACCGGGCCCCGGGGTCAAAATAAATAGCAGGCTCGTTAGGGTAAATAAAGCAAAGTTGTCCATTTGTAATTCTCCAGCAGATTAATTCAGTTTATATCAACGTCAGCGCCACAATACGATAACACTGCGCCGATAAAACATTGTTCCAGTTTCGGCTTCCACAGCCGCACAAATGAAGTACAATGTTTCACACATGTGGATATTTGGAGAACGACATGACTCTCGACAAACTGGATCACGCCATACTCAATGAGCTGCAGACCAACGGCCGCCTGTCCTACGCCGAACTGGGTGAGCGCATAGGGCTCTCTAAAACCCCCTGCTGGAAGCGAGTGCAAAGGCTGGAACAAGAGGGAATGATCAGCGGCTACCGGGCAGAGGTGAATCCCCGAAAAGTTGGGCTGAACTTTCAGGTATTTTTAAACATGACCATCAAACACATGAAGGCCGAAGAGTTTGAAGCCGCTATCGTTAAGTTTGATCAGATAACGGATTGTTTTGCCGTTGCTGGAGACTCGGATTATTTGGTCACGGTGGTAGCTTCGGATATTGATGAGTTTGATGATTTGATTCGATACAAATTTCCACATCTGCCAGGCGTGGAAAGAATCTCTACGACTCTGACGTTACGGACCATTAAGAGTGGAGGAGCCATTCCAATTCCTGGAGCGAAAATGGGGTAAGCTGACGGCCCTGGGCCGCTTTACTTGCTTAAACGCTTTTATTATCACTACCCTGACTGAAGAGGCTTTTAACTCCGTCGGCTAAACCCATCAATTTTTCTCTCAGCGTTTTCTTAACTTTAATTGTTGCTCCGCCAAACAGCACGAGCCCCTCTAGGACAATAGTAGGCGCATTAGCATCTGCCCTGGAGGCGACTTTATTATCTACGCCCCCAAAAATACAAAGCGCCTTGGAAATAACATTACACCCTTCTGGTATATAGATGCTGGCACCGGCAAACAAGCAGATCATTCGAACACGCACGACAGGACGGCTAAAGCACGCCTCACTAAAATCAATTTCTCCACCGCCAAAAATGTTTACCATTCGGATTTCTTTGGCCACATTCCAGGCACCGTTTCGAGTGCTGCCGCCAAAGATATTGATCATATGATCCACCTCCTGAGTCTCATCGGCACTGTAACTGAAACCCATTTCTTCTTTCTTTTTCTCAGCGTAACTCTTGTCTACACCCATTTGTAGATCCGCCGTTAGATCCGCGAGAGCCTGGTGATCCTGCTCATTAAGCGCCTCATCCAGACGCCTCTCAAAGGCCTCCAGGGACAACTGGCGGTGCCCGTAATTAACAATCAACTGATCGATGACTTCTTCTCGAAGTACCTCTATGGGCTTATCTTGGGCGGCAACAGACATGGTGTTTTCCTTTATAATAATGGGCGTGCAGGTGAATGCAGGCTTCTTGGCCAAGTGCCATGATTTTGCATGATTTCATACAAACGCGCCAGCACATCTGACACTGCAGTGCTGTGCTCGTAAGGGCCTGGCGAAGATAGTTCAACAAAAACGCTAAGCTTGATGGTTGCTCAAGCGAAACTACGTTATCGTTCGACATGGCGTATATCTACAGGACGCGCCAATTTTTCTTCACCTCATACACCAGAAAACATCACAAGCCTTAGAACTGTCGAGAATACTTACACTTCCGTTAATATCATTATAGAATATAAGTCTATGTGGTTAATTCATAGAGGTTTTTTTATTTTGGAATGATCATTGCGTAGACTCTTGCCGGTAAGTAATAGGAGCAATTCATTAAAATGGAAAGTAAAAGTAAAATAGAAAGTAAAATGAAAAAACATCTATTAGTTTTCGCGTTATTGATCTTGTCACCCTACCTAAGTGCTACAACAATTAACTGGACTTGGACGGGCAGCTCATACGGTTCGGCATCAGGGACGTTCACCTATGATAGTGCGCTCGATGGTACTGGTATAATCACTGCGGATGATATCGACACCTTCACTATGGATAGATTCTGGGATGGATCTCTCATCGGGTCTTGGGATTTAGCAGACGGAACTACTGGACGTGGTTTTAGGATTTCATTTGACACAAACTCGACCCAGATAGTTCTGGGGGGAATTCCTCCTTTCGACCCAACAGGCGATTGGGATGATAATTTCTCCCCTTCATTTGGTAATACTGATACCTATAATTCACTTTCGTGCGGCAACCTCAACTGTGCATTTGGTGTGGGCTTTCATGGGGATCTTAGGCCCATTAGTGAGTCCTCGCAATTTACCACCGTTAGGGCCACCTTGCCCTTAGTTTTACAGATACCCGGTGGCTTGGATCAAGAATGTACAGCCTTGGGTAGCCACCAATTTAGTACATCAGTTGAAATTGGACTTCCCGATGGAGACGCCGTTGCGTTTGTAGATTGGTACTTAAATGGTCAATTGATTCAGGGGGGAGTCAATACCGAACTGTTGATTGACGGCCAATTAGGCCTGAATCAAGTTCGTGCAGAAGTAGGAACCGCCCTTGGCTGGACGGGCAGTGTACAGGCCGAGGTAAGCATCGGTGACGAAACAGCTCCTGTTATTGAGGCCTTTTTCGTAGATGTAAAAACGGGTGAGCCCGTTAACGTGATCAGCAACCGAGATGACGCAGAAGTCTACCTGGATGTGTTTGATGTTTGTGATGCAGAGCCAGAGGTGGAAGTTATCGTGGGAATTCCAGCTATTAACGGAAGTGCTGTCACTGCAAACACCTTCAAGAAATCGGAAAAAGTTAGCGTGGCGGTTGAAGGTATTGCTGAAAATGTCGAACTTAAAGTGATCGCTACAGACAGTGCGGGAAATGTATCCAGCGGTGGTGCCTCTATTCTCATTGAGCGCTAGTCGCCCTCGGCCAATAGCGTTTGAGGTTGATGCCCTATCGGTTTTCGATAGGGCATCCACAAAAAAGACCAAGCAGGAAAAATAAGATTTTTCTTCATGTGAGGTTTGGAATAGCACTGCTCATTATGAGGTCTGTTTGTGTAACAGATTCACTTGAAGTGTATTCAACTACTATGGCATTTTTTGCAGATTTTCTAGGTCTTTTTGCTGCCTTTTTGTCAGTGCCTTCTAACTCTCCAATGAGAGACTTTAACAGCTTAGAGTGATCATATGTGTCAGGCTCTATCGTCCAGATGGTCGAAACACTGGCCGTTGTTTCATTTGAATTTGCAAAGGCAGGGAAGTCCGCTCTGTCTAGTTTCGCTGAAGAAGTCGACTCTCTTTTTTAATCGGGGACGTTATTAGTGGCCACTACCTGCGCCTCCCTTTCCTCTCGGAAATCACTTAATCCTAAAAGCACCAGCTCGTAGGTTTTGTCAATATTATCCGCAATATCCAGCTCGTCTAATACGCCTAGGCCGTCTAATATTTCTCTGGCTTCAGTAAAGCCTTTCTCAATACCTCCTCCTATAATTTCGAGAAAGTTATCAAGCTGTTCATTCTCTGACAGCTCTGGATGCTGTTCTTGGTAAAGGGAAAAGAAGCCGGTTGAAAGGCTCACAATACGATTGGCTGTTGCATCGGGGCTGACGTCAAGGCCCGACTCATAGGCATTGTCTATCGCCTTGGGTCCCAGGGTGGATTCCAAGGCTTCTCTAAGCGCTTCGAGTGCAGTTTTGAATAGAAGGGCCTGGGGCTCATTTTTACTGCTCAGGGAAAGATCAAGGTGAGCTTGTAATATGCTGGCATTTCGCTCAGACCTTACGTCTTCACTACTAACCTTTTGCGCCAACTCCGTTTCAGGTATTTGTTTGCGCTCATGGTTTGAATGATCTGAACTTACCGGTTGATTAGTCCCGAGGGTCTGAGCGGTCTCAACATGACGATAGCTGCTAATGGGATTGATAGGCATGAGGCGACCTCAAAAAGAAGGTGATACAGAGGCTTCTATTATGGGGGGTACTGGATGTAAATTGAATACAGCTTTATAGAATATAAAAGCTAGATAACTGTGTTTTTAATTATTTGCAGCTGGATCTAACCCAAGTAAGAGTGCTGCGAAGAGCTATTTCCTTCCCGGCTGCTACTCATACCCATCCTCTCATCAGCTGCCACCTGCGGTAATATCATCGTCGCTGAAATTCGGTCTATATAGGATGCTGTCGAGCTAGCTGAATTGGGGAGACTAAAGGCGAAGTCTTTCAGCCCTAAGCCATTGATTTTTTGTTGAGGACTGGAGTTTTTTGTCTCGAAAATGACGAAATTTAGGTTAGCTTGACAATACTTTCGCCGGAATTGAAGAGTTGATTTTGGCGGCCAACAGGGTTGGCAAAGGGAGGTCCTGCAAGACTCCGGCACGCTAGGGCTTCGAATTTTGAAGGGTGCAGAACGAAAAAACCCCGGCTCAAAGAACCAGGGTTTTTAATATGGCGAACTCGGAAGGATTCGAAC
>ENA-OSET01005029-OSET01005029.1-sediment-metagenome-genome-assembly--contig:-NODE-5029-length-11374-cov-2.643534_pt1 | contig 11374 bp, 10 predicted proteins | sample MGYA00237882_ERZ534229 | MGnify/ENA primary metagenome ERZ534229 (study PRJEB26408, sample SAMN06266212) | sediment metagenome | isolation source: Hudson Canyon methane seep mesocosm | place...
GGTATTTGGATTTGATGTGCTTTGTGATTGTATTTTACGCATAGCATCAATTAATTCGACAGGGCCAGCCGCATATCCAATCCTCCAGCCGGTCATTGCGTGTCCTTTCGATACACCGTTTGTTGTAAGCGTACGATTGAATAATCTAGGTTCAACTTGTGCTGGAGTACAGAAATTAAAGTCATCATATGCTAGATGTTCATACATATCATCAGACATTATCCAAATATTTGGATATTTGATTAATACATCTGTCAATTTTTTTAATTCATCCCAACTGTATCCAGCACCCGTTGGATTTGAAGGTGAATTAAATATAAGCCATTTTGTCTTGGGTGTAATTGCATCTTCCAATTCGTTGGCCGTTAATTTGTAACCATTTGAAAGTTTTGCTTCAACGAAGACTGGTTCTCCTCCAGAAAGCTTAATCATGTCTGGATAAGAAACCCAATACGGGGCAGGGATTATGACCTCATCTTCAGGATTTAAAGTCGCTAACAATGCATTAAATAATACTTGTTTGCCACCAGTCGAAACAATAATTTGTTCTTTTGAATAGTTTAAATTATTATCTTTTTTGAACTTATTACATATTGCCTCTTTGAGCTCTGGCATACCTCCAACAGCTGTATATTTAGTTTTTCCTTGGTTTATGGCGAGTATACCCGCTTCTTTTATATTTTGTGGAGTGTCAAAATCTGGCTCTCCAACGCTCAATGAAATTATATTTGAACCATTTGATTTGAGCTCTTGAGCTCGAGCTGTAATCTCCATAGTGGGGGATTGTTTTATTCGTAGTAGATTTTTTGAAAGAAAAGACATTATTTAAACTTTATTTTTGTTTTAATAATTCAACATATATCATCAATGATCAAGTTGTCCTTTTTGCTTGACCTATAGATTATGAATTGCATTTACTTGATAGAGGAGAATTTTATGGAAGACCATGCAACTAGGTTAAAAAGACTGCGAATGCGTTCATGGCATCGAGGTATCAAAGAAATGGACTTAATACTTGGTGGTTTTGCTGACGATGAAATGTCTAAACTTTCTCTAGAAGAATTAAATGAACATGAATTAATGATGTCTGAAAACGACCATGATTTATATAATTGGGTGAGTGGAAAATCTGAGGTTCCACCTGAGCTTTTATCTGCAATAAACAGATTAACCGCCTATTTTCTCAAAAAAAAGTAATTATTATTTTAATACGTATTCCATTTATTGAATTCTTGTTGTAATATTAATTATTATTTGTTAAAAAATTTATACAATTTTAAAATAATAATATAACTGCGGCGTTTTGGGACTTAATTTTTATAAGTAATTAGTTTAAGTAAAAATTATAATTAAATTGGACTACAGAATGAACTATGATCATCAAATAGATAACGCTTTAAATGCATTGCACTCTGAAGGCAGATATCGAATATTTCAAGATATAAGCCGAATAAATGGACAATATCCAAAAGCTAATTGGGTAAAAACAGATGGTACACAAAGTGAAATAACTGTTTGGTGTGGAAATGATTATCTTGGAATGGGTCAAAGTCCTGAAGTTATATCAGCTTTGAAAAAAAGTATTGATAGTACTGGTGTTGGTTCAGGTGGAACTAGGAACATTTCAGGTAATACTATATTTCACAAAGAATTAGAAAAAGAACTAGCTGATCTGCATCAAAAAGAGTCTGCGTTATTATTTACATCAGCATATAATGCTAATGAAGCAACTCTGTCAGCACTACCTAAGTTATTTCCTAATTTAGTTATATTATCTGATGAGCTTAACCATGCATCTATGATTGAGGGCATTCGTCACGGTAACTGTGAGAAAAAAATCTTCCGACATAATGATGTTGATCACTTACGTCAGTTACTAGAAAGTCTAGATCCACATAGACCAAAGATTATTGCCTTTGAATCTTTATATTCAATGGATGGAGATTTTGCGCCAATCAAAGATATATGCGACTTGGCAGATGAGTTTAATGCTTTAACCTATATCGATGAAGTTCATGCTGTAGGTATGTATGGCCCAAAAGGCGGTGGTGTTTGTGAAATGTTGAATCTATCTGACAGAATTGATATATTTAACGGTACTTTAGCGAAAGCTTATGGAGTGATAGGTGGATATATTGCAGCAAGTCCTCGCTTTGTTGATGCAATTCGCTCATATGCGCCAGGCTTTATATTTACTTCTTCATTGCCACCGGCAATTGCAGCTGCAGCTACCCAATCCGTACGCTTATTAAAAGAAAACACAGATTTAAGAAAAAAACATCAAGAAGTTGCAAAGCAATTAAAGCTGAGGTTTCGTGGACTTGGTTTACCTTTAGATGATCATGGTAGCCACATTGTCCCAATTCATGTTGGTGACCCTATCAAATGTAAAATGATTTCTGACCGTTTGTTGAATGATTACGGAATTTATGTGCAGCCAATAAACTTTCCTACTGTTCCCCGTGGCACAGAAAGGCTTAGGTTTACACCATCTCCAGTTCACACCCAAGAAATGATAGATGTTTTAGTCAGTGCTATGGATGAATTATGGTCACATTGTGAATTAAGTAGGCTAAAAACCACCGCTTAATTAGAATTTTAATATGGCAGTGCAATCAGTAAAAAAAATATGTATGTTTGCATAAATTTTTATTTATTCGAATAGCGAATCAATTTGGCAATAACTCGAAAAAAATTTGGGCGAATTATACCTGGTTATCAACCTGAAAAGGTGGAGCTAAGAGGATATGATTCTTACACTGTTACACTGGGTGATAAATTACGTGGTGAACGTGCAACTTTGGGTAAAACGCTTGATGATATTCAAAAAGAAACAAGGCTTCGAATTGAATTTTTATTAGGAATAGAAAATGCTGACATTACTGCATTTCCAGCACCTAGTTTCATTGCCGGATATGTTAGATCTTACGCATCACATTTAAATCTGGATCCAGATGAGTGTTTTAATCAATTCTGTAAAGAAAGTGGTTTTATTGGCTTACAGTCAGAGATTGATGGAAAAAAAAGAAATAAAGTAATTAAACCTACCAAACTTCTAGATGAGCCAATTTTAAACCCACAAATTCAAAAAAAGAAAATAAACAATGGAATATTAAATAATTTCTCATTTTCAGGGTTATTTTCACTAACAGCATTATTAGTTTTAATATTGGGGCTTGGATACGGTGGTGTTACTGTTTTAAATGAGGTTCAAAAAGTTAATTTATCACCAATAAATCAACCGCCATCTGTTCAATCAATTTCTTCAACTTCAATTGATGAAAATAGTTTTTTTAATGATTTTGATAGCAACAACACGAACATTGCATCTAACTCTGATCTTGAGGAATTCTATCGGCCAACTGAATTAGTATTGCCTTTGATGACCCCAAGAGATGGACCAATTTCTGCTATCGATCCTGCAATATCTGGTGTTTATGTTGAAGATAAAAATTCAGTTATTTCAGAAAGTAATCAAGAAGATATAATCCAAGTTAAAAAAAATCCACAAGTTATAGAAGAAGATCTACCATCAGTTTATGTTGTTGCTCAAAAACCTGCTTGGGTAAGAATTTATGAACCAAATGGTAATATATTATTTGAAAATATTTTAGACACGGGGCAAAGATATGAAGTTCCTCAAAGTGCACAGACTGCTATGCTGCGTGCAGGTAATTCGGGCTCTGTATATTTGATGATTGATAATAATTTTTATGGACCATTAGGTACGGCAACTGGCGTAGCAAAAAAGGTTAATTTACGTGCAGAAACAATATTAGAAAATTATACACTAGTAGAAAACAATTTAACTTTACCATTGGAACCACCCATAAACACAAAGATTGTAGTCCAATCTATTGAGTAAAACTCTGTTGATCCTATTTGTATAAATTGTATTGTCTGTCTATCATAATTTGGAAGTTTTGAATGAGTTTGAATTCTATAAGACCGTGGCGAACTATTCACCGTAGAAAATCAAGAAAGATATATGTTGGGAATGTAGCTGTTGGTGGGAACTCACCAATATCGGTTCAAACAATGACAAACACCTTAACACATGATGTAAGCGCGACCATAGATCAAATAAACTCTTGTGCTGATGCAGGGGCAGACATGGTCAGAGTGAGTTGCCCGGACGTAGAGTCTACGAAAGCAATGCATAAAATTGTTAAAGAAAGCAAAGTTCCACTAATCGCCGATATTCATTTTCATTATAAACGTGCAATCGAAGCAGCTGAAGCTGGTGCTGCGTGTCTTAGAATTAATCCAGGGAATATAGGTTCTACTGATCGTGTAAAAGAGGTTATAAAAGCTGCAAAAGATAATAATTGTTCTATACGAATAGGCGTAAATGGTGGATCTCTTGAAAAGAACCTTTTAGACAAATACGGCGAACCCTGTCCAGAGGCTATGATCGAAAGTGGCCTCAATCATATCAGGATTTTAGAAGAAAATAATTTTTATAATTATAAAATTTCAGTCAAAGCATCGGATGTGTTTATGTCAGCTGCAGCTTACCAAGGATTGGCAGAAGCAACTGACGCTCCAATACATTTAGGTATTACTGAAGCTGGCGGTTTAAAATCGGGAACTATTAAATCAGCAATTGGATTGGGTAATCTTTTATGGATGGGTATAGGAGACACATTGAGAGTTTCTTTATCGGCAGACCCAGTCGAAGAAGTTAAGGTTGGGTTTGAAATTTTAAAATCACTTGGATTACGACATCGTGGAGTAAATATTATTTCATGCCCATCGTGTGCTAGACAAGGATTTGATGTGATTAAGACAGTTTCTGAATTAGAAAAGAGACTGGAACATATTAAAACACCTATGTCGTTATCAATTATTGGATGTGTGGTAAACGGACCAGGAGAAGCTCTTATGACTGATGTAGGTTTTACAGGAGGTGGTGCTGGGTCTGGTATGGTATATTGGGCAGGTAAACAAGATCATAAAATTGAAAATGAAAAAATGGTAGATCATATTGTAGAACTTGTTGAAAAACGTTCAAAAGAAATCGATATTAATCAATAAGTATTGTTTCAGATAAAAAATGTAGATTCTATAATTTTATTGATTTTAAAGCGCAAAAAATAGGAATATGAATAAATGGTATCACAAGAAAAGCTTGATCAAATTTGTGCTCGGTTTGCCTTTCTTGAGGCCAAAATGGCAGATGGTTCAGCTATTGATGAAATAGCTCAATTATCTAAAGAGTATTCAGATCTAAAACCAGTCGTTGATCAGATAGAAACCTACAAAGCCATACTTTCCGATATTTCAGAAGCAGAAGAAATGCTTTTAGACCCTGAAATGAAGTTATTAGCGGAGGAAGAGCTTCCAAATCTAAAGGCAAATCTACCAAATCTTGAGCACAAACTATTATTAGCACTTTTACCAAAAGATGAAGCAGATGATAAGCCTGCTATCATTGAAATCAGAGCAGGAACTGGTGGTGATGAAGCTGCATTATTTGCAGGAGATTTATTAAGAATGTACAATCGCTTTTGTGAAGATCAAGGGTGGAAATTTGAAGTTGTTGAAGGAAATGAAACAGAACTTGGTGGATATAAAGAAGCAATAATTAATGTTAAAGGTGTGGGAGTGTTCGCACGCCTCAAATATGAAAGTGGTGTACACAGGGTTCAAAGAGTTCCAACAACCGAAAGTGGGGGGCGAGTTCACACTTCGGCAGCTACTGTAGCAATCATGCCTGAAGCTGAAGATATAGACTTAGATATTCCCACATCTGATATAAGACTTGATACTTATAGATCATCTGGTGCTGGTGGTCAGCATGTAAACACGACTGACTCTGCGGTAAGGATTACACATTTGCCAACTGGATTAATCGTTACAAGTTCAGAAAAATCTCAACACAGAAATCGTGAAATTGCAATGAATGTTTTGCGGACACGTTTATATGATTTACAGCGTCAACAAGCTGCAGATGAAAGAGCTGCATCAAGAAAGGATCAGGTCGGAAGTGGTGATAGGTCAGAACGTATTAGAACATATAATTTTCCACAAGGCCGTGTCAGTGACCACCGAATAAACTTAACTCTTTATAAGCTTGATCAAGTCATGCAGGGCGATTTGAATGAGTTTATTGATGCGCTGACTGCCGATGATCAAGCAACAAAACTTTCAGAATTAAATCCATAATGGTTTCAATTGCTACAGTCTTAAACGAATCTTCGCATAAATTGGAAGAGGTATCAGGAAATAACTCCAAACGAGAAGTCGAAATTTTATTAGAGTTTTCAATTAAATCGCAGGGTAAATTGTTTCAATTAGATCATGAAATCTCTGAAGATAGTTATGTTTTTTTTAAAACACTTCTTGAAAAAAGATTAAAATTTCAGCCAATATCACAAATAATTGGTCAAAGATATTTCTGGAAGAGTAAATTCTTAGTTACACCAGATGTCTTAGATCCAAGGCCTGATACTGAAACCTTAATTGAACATACATTATCTCTTGGAAAATTTAATAGAATTTTAGACTTAGGAACAGGTTCTGGTTGTATACTTTTAAGTTTACTCAATGAATATAAAGAAGCAATTGGGATTGGTATTGATATATCTAAGAAGGCTTTAAATGTAGCAAAAAAGAATGCTGATTTACTAAACTTAAAGCATAGGGCATCATTTAAATTAGGGAACTGGTGTGAGAATATAGAAGGGCAGTTTGATTTGATAGTATCAAATCCACCATATATTTCTGAATATGAAATGATGAATTTATCTAAAGATGTTTTAAATTGGGAACCACGTATAGCATTAACCCCTGAAGGTGATGGCTTAGAAGCATATAAATATATTTTAAATGGTGCAAAGAAACTATTAAAACCTAATGGAAAATTAATATTAGAAATCGGGTACAATCAAAGAGATGATGTTTCATATTTATTAAAAAGTAATAATTACAAAGACATTACGGTTATTAAAGATATTAATAACAAAGACAGAATAATTTCAGCATCTTGGTTTGACTAATTATCTTAAAAATATGATATACTATTGATAATTTATAAATTTTGACTTGTCTTCATATCGCAATCATTTATAATAATAATTAGAAATAGAGGTTATTACCTCTTTCAAAGTCCACATTTCGGACATTAACACATTTTTGTGCTCTTCAATTTCTAATAAGGCAATTGCATTTAATGAGAACCTCTAATAAATCACGATCTCGTAATAAAAATAATAATCGTCGTCAAAATCCAGGAAATGTTATTAACCGCGTTTTTGATAGTTCTGGTCCCGAAGGACGTGTACGTGGAACCCCACAACAGATTATTGATAAATACCAATCATTAGCTAGTGATGCTATGCTTGCGGGCGATCGTATTGCTCATGAAAATTTTCTTCAACATTCAGAACATTACTCAAGATTGTTGGTCGTTGCTCAAAAAGAGCTTGATGCTAAAAGAGAGCAACAGCAAAAACAGCATGAGAATAGATCAATTAATAATGCTGGTAAAGAAGAACAACAATTGGATACAACTGCTCAAGGTGAAGCTGAAATATCTGAAACTATTGAAACTCAAAAAAATGAATCTTTAGATGATAAGCCAGAGCAAAAAAATAAAAGACGTCAAGTTAAACAAAACATTGAAATAGTACGAGAAAATCCATCTAAAATACGAGATGAAGATAAAGCAGAAACCTAATTTATTTTTTTGGAAAGAGCACAAAATTGTTCAAGTCCAATTTCTTCAGCTCTCTGTGTAGGATTAATTCCCACATCGAGTAGTATACTTTCTATAGAAGGCGAAAAGGCTTTTAAGCTTACACGTAACATCTTTCGTCGTTGATTAAATGCAGCTGCAACTATTCTTTCTAGTGTTTTTCCATTCGCGTCAAAGCGTGGTGTATCTAAACGCTCAATGTGAACCACAGCGGAAGTTACTTTTGGTGGGGGAGTGAATGCCTGTGGTGGGATTTCCATTACAATTTTTGCATTGCATCGCCATTGTACCAATAATGCTAACCGTCCGTAAGCTTTTGTGCCAGGAGAGGCGACAATTCGTTTGGCTACTTCTTTTTGGAACATAAGGGTTAAACTATCCCAATATGGGGGCCATATTTTGGGTGTAAGCCATCGAATTAATAATTCAGTACCTATATTATAAGGTAAGTTTGCTACAACCTTAACGGGACCTTTTAGATAATTATCTAAGGGTTCATTTAACGCATCCGCATACTTTACGTCTAACCTGCCATTAAAGTGATCTTTAATTTGATTTAGAGCAGGAATTAATCTTTCGTCCCTTTCAATAGCTAAAACTTTTTTTGCGCCTGAACTTAGAAGTGCTCTAGTTAATCCTCCTGGTCCAGGGCCTATTTCTAAAACTGTATGGTTACTTAAATCACCAGCCATTCGAGCTATTTTATTTGTTAAATTTAAGTCCAGTAAAAAGTTCTGGCCTAAAGATTTTTTAGCAGAGAGTTGATAGTCATTAATTATTTCTCTTAATGGAGGTAAGCCATCCAATGTTTTTGAACTCATATTAAGTTCGTCCTATTGATAATTCATGCGCAGTCTTTAAAGCATTTATTAAACTTTTTGGGTTTGCTTTTTGTGTACCCGCAAGCTCGAAGGCGGTTCCATGATCTGGTGAGGTTCTGATAAATGGCAAACCTAATGTCAGGTTTACGCCCCCATAAAAATCTATAGTTTTAATTGGTATTAATGCTTGATCATGATACATACAAACAGCGGCATCGTAATTTTTTCTAGCTTCTTCGTGAAACATAGTATCAGCGGATAACGGTCCAATGATATCAAATCCTTGTCTACGTAATTTTTCAATAGTTGGTGTTATTAATTTGATTTCTTCTTTGCCAAAAGTGCCATTTTCACCTGCATGTGGATTCAATCCTGCTATAGCTATTCGTGGTTTTTTTATGCCAAAATATCTTTTGAGCGCATCATGTGTAACATTCACTGTATTGCTTATTAATTCTTCAGTTAATGATTTAGTCACATCTTTTAAGGCAACATGAATTGTAACAGGAACCACGCGTAATTCTTCGCATAATAACATCATTACAGAACTATTTGATCCTGCTAAGTTTGCTAAATATTCGGTATGACCAGGGTATTTGAATTGACATCCTTTTTTGAGAACCTCTTTATTAATTGGATTAGTGCAAATTGCCTTAACTTCTTTGTTATTATACATTTTAACAGCACGTTCTATTACCTCAGTTGTTGCAAGTGCATTCCCAGGTTGAGCTCCTTCCAATGTTGGTATTTCAGGAAACTTATGATGTAGCACCGGTAAAAAGTTTTCATTTATATTTAAACATTCTTTTGGATGCTGAATTTCTTTAAAACTATGTGAATTCTTTCTGGACTTTATATGTCCAATGTCTGCAATCAAAAAAAATGGTATGCGGTTTTTTAATATTTTTTTTGCTTCGAATGAAATATCAATTCCAATTCCATTTGGATCCCCACATGTTAATGCAATAGGTAAGCTCATTTTATATTTATAAAGGCTTCGCCTTTTAACTCTTGAATATATGCATTTCCAATTTTATTTATTCTAGTATTAAAAATTTTATTCTTGACGGTTTCTAAGGTATTATCATCAATTTCTGAATTCCGAGAGCATAACATTAATAAGTAATTTTCATTATTTGAATTTAAAATTATTTTTGTCTCATAAATATCTAAGTCATTTAATTTATCTAAAATATCTTTTTGCAATTCATTTTTTTTCTTTTTATGAATAATTAAATTTATATCGTCATATCGTTTGGCTTCTGATTGTAAATCCAAACAACTATCGACCATTTTATTTATTGAATTATAAAATTTATTCTTTTTTTTGTCGCTGATGTTATCATTAAATGAAAGTTTTATGTATTCGATAATGTTTGAGTCACCTTTCGATAACAAGTTTTCTGTATCTATTGCTGAGGCTATATCACTCTGCGATATAATTATGTTATTAACAAACTTTTTTTGAATTACTTTACGTTGGGTTAAGCCAGACGTTATGTACGCAATAAGTGTTTCTTTTGAAATATTTCTTGATTCAAGATATGCCAATAGATCTTTTTTGCTCAGATTACCTCTTTTTGCAAAATCATTTAGGCCTTTATCTATTTCTGATTGATTAGGTAACACTTCTAATTCAATAGCAGAATAAGTGTAGAGGCGTTCGTTAATAAGTGAATTCATTATATCTTGTTTTGATATAGACTTTGCACCAAACGTTTGAAGCATTTTTATTCTTTGATCAATTTCAAAGTTTGTAATAATTTGATCATTTACTTCTGCTACAACCTTAAAGCTATTTGTTGATTGCGATATAGCTGCAAAAGGGTGAATAAATAGTGATATTGCTATTATATACTTGATATATTGCATTACTGAAATCAGCCTCCACACCTATTATTAAATTTCTTTTTATTTGAATTTGATCCAAGGCCTGATAAAAATATTTGCATGCCAAAGGTTCTATCTATCCTATCCTGCTCATCATATTGCAAATCAAGTGAGAAGTTCATTTTAGCACAATCATTTTCAAACATAACTGCAAAATTTCCACTTATTGGAGAATGTGTATCAATATTTTGCCTCCAATCAGCTCCAAGTTTCCAATTATTATTTACCATATAATTAGTACTGATATTTACTTCATGTTGATGGTTGTCAAGGTTCAGAACACTTTGTTTATCAAGCCAAACATAGCCAAGATCTGCACTATATTTTTTTGAAGAGTAACCTAATTTTGTTTCATGTTTTGAGGCATCCATGGAATCATCTAATAATAACCTAGTTAAGACTTTAAGATTTTGAGGGGATTTGAGGCTGAATGCACTTACATAGTCTGAATTTAATTTATCTAATCCTGTAGATTTTGAAGCGTCAAATTGATTTAAATCTTTTTGTCTGAGTACACGTCCAGCAGTTGTAGTAAACTCCCAGCCATCTGGTTCGAACATAATATATTTACCACCTATGTTAGCTCTTAAGCCAGCTTCAACATCGTCAAAACCAGGAAAGCGGTTTGTTGAGAATAAATTAGTTTCTTCAAATTCGGCAGTCGTGCTATCAGATGTATTTTGATTGTTGTTTAAATAACCAGACAATTGATTTGGAGACCAAATAATTTGAGTAATTGGCTCAATCAAATGGGATGCTTTTTTATTGGTTTTCTTCAATGGATACCGTGCTTCTATCATTGCTAAGGGCATTGCATTTTTATAAAAATTATTATCAATAAAATAAGTATTTGCATTCAATTGTGTTAATGTAGCAAAGTTAAATCCATTATTGGTTTGCCAATCAGTTTTCCAATCAATTATTCCACCAATTCTTGAATATTGACCTGTGTTTAAATTAGCCA
>ENA-OSET01005030-OSET01005030.1-sediment-metagenome-genome-assembly--contig:-NODE-5030-length-11373-cov-3.820999_pt1 | contig 11373 bp, 10 predicted proteins | sample MGYA00237882_ERZ534229 | MGnify/ENA primary metagenome ERZ534229 (study PRJEB26408, sample SAMN06266212) | sediment metagenome | isolation source: Hudson Canyon methane seep mesocosm | place...
CCCCACATGATGCCAGCAACCAGCGCCACAAACCCGGCTACCGACCAGACCAGCACCCAGATAAAGTTAAGCGAGATACCAACCGACAGCGCCGCCTGATGGTCATCGGCCACCGCGCGCATGGCGCGGCCCTGTTTGGTGTACTGCGAAAACAGCACCAGCCCGATCACCAGCAGCGCCGCCACAACTGTCGCCACCATGTCCAGATTGTCGATAAAGAAGCCGTAGAAATTGTCACTGCCCAGACCGGCGGTCATATCCTCGATCCAGAACGATCCCCCCTGCGGCAGGCCAATGTCCAGCTTCTTGATCTCCGACCCCCACATCAGGTCCGAGACACCCTCAAGGAAATAGGCCAAGCCAATGGTTGCCATGAACAGAATGATCGGCTCCTGGCCCACCAAATGGCGCATCACCAGGCGTTGCACCAGCCAGGCAAACAGCACCATCACGCCAACGGTCAGCAAGATCGCCAGGAAGGCCGGCACATGCCAGCCAAAGTGATGAATATCGGTGCCAAACACCGCGTTGATGATATGGCTGAACGGCACCTGGCCATTCATGATCCCCACCAGCGTCATAGCCGCAAACAGCGCCATAACCCCTTGGGCATAGTTGAAAATTCCGGACGCCTTGTAGATCAACACAAAGCCCAGCGCCACCAAGGCATAGAGCACCCCGGCCATCAACCCGTTGATGAACACCTCGGTGGCAAAAAGAAACTGATCAGGCATCATAGCCCCCTATAAAGTCTGTCAGAAAGTCAGTCATTGGACACCCCCAGATAGGCGTCAATCACCTGCTGATTATTACGCACTTCATCCGGTGTGCCGTCGCCGATTTTCTTACCGTAATCCATCACCACCACCCGGTCGGACAGATCCATCACCACGCCCATATCGTGTTCGATCAACGCAATCGTGGTGCCAAATTCGTCATTCACATCCAGAATAAAGCGGCTCATGTCCTCTTTTTCCTCGACGTTCATGCCTGCCATCGGTTCGTCCAGCAGCAGCAACTTGGGCTCAGCTGCCAGCGCCCGCGCCAATTCCACCCGCTTTTTCAACCCGTAGGGCAGTCGTGCCACCGGAGTTTTACGAATGTGCTGGATTTCCAGAAAATCAATGATCTTCTCGGCCACTTCGCGGTTGGCGACCTCTTCCGCCTCAGCTTTGCCTTTCCACAAGGCCTGTGAAAACAGGCCTGCTTTCATATGGCCCAACCGTCCGGTCATCACGTTGTCCAGGACGCTCATGCCTTCAAACAGCGCGATGTTCTGGAACGTCCGCGCGATACCTTGCTGTGCAACCTCATAGGGGCGCATCTGGGGCCGCGGCTCGCCGTGGAACCAAACTTCACCTTCTTGCGGGACATAGAACCCGGAGATCACGTTCAGCATCGATGATTTACCGGCACCATTGGGGCCGATAATCGCGCGGATCTCGCCCTCGCGGATGTCGAAACTGATGTCCTTGATCGCCACCACGCCGCCAAACCGCAGAGTGATGTTCTTCATCTCCATCACCACGCCGCCGATTTTACGGCCGTCTGCTGTGATATATCCGTCTTGCATATCTTTCACGACACCGCGCCCTTCATCTTTTCAGAAATACTCCCGCCGGAGGCTTCACTGTGCCGCAAAGCGGCTCCCGTCCTCGCGATGTTCATTCTGCGGCCACTTTCTGCGCCATCACCGGCGTCACCTCGGCGTCACCAATGTCCAGCGTCGCACTGATCGCGCCCTTGCGGCCATCTTCATAGGTGACCTCGGTCGTGGTCGAAATTTGCGGTGAACCATCATAAAGTGCCCCAATGATGTCGGCAAACTTCTCTTCGACGATCCGACGGCGCACTTTGCGGGTGCGAGTCATCTCGCCATCGTCAGCGTCCAGCTCCTTGTGCAGCACCACAAAGCGATGCACCTGGCAGCCCGACAACATCGAATCTTCAGCCACGGATTTATTGACCGCCGACACATGTTCACTGATGCTTTGCAGCACCTTGGGATGGCCAGCCAATTCCTGATACGAGGCATAGGCGATGTTGTTGCGTTCCGCCCAGTTGCCCACCGCGGTCAGGTCAATGTTGATAAAGGCAACACAACGATCCTGCCCATTGCCGAACAACACCGCTTCCAGGATATCAGGGTAGAACTTCAGCTTGTTCTCGACAAACTTGGGCGCAAACATGCTGCCATCGGCCATTTTGCCAACGTCTTTGGCGCGATCGATGATCCGCAAATGGCCTGAGTTTTCCTCAAAGAAGCCCGCATCGCCAGTTGCCACCCATCCTTCAGCATCTTTGGTATCCGCAGTGCTTTCGGGGTTCTTGTAATATTCCACAAAGGTGCCCGGCGAGCGGTAGAAAATCTCGCCATTGTCGGCGATTTTGATTTCCACATCCGGGGCCGGAACACCCACAGTATCTGCACGCACTTCTCCATCGGGCTGCACGGTGATGAACACTGTAGCCTCAGTCTGGCCATACAGCTGCTTCAGGTTGATACCCAGTGAGCGATAGAACTCAAAAATCTCGGGCCCGATTGCCTCGCCGGCGGTATAGCCGACACGCACGTTGCCAAAGCCCAGGGTGTCTTTCAGTGGACCATAGACCAGCACATCGCCAAGTGCATATTTCATCCGATCCAAAAATCCGACCGGTTTGCCGTCCAGAATGGCCGGTCCCACTTTCTTGGCATGCGCCATAAAGTGATGGAACATACGCTGCTTCAACCTGCCGGCGTCTTCCATGCGGATCATCACATTGGTCAGCTGCGTTTCAAACACCCGTGGGGGTGCGAAATAGTAGCTGGGACCAATCTCACGCAGATCGGTCATCATGGTCTCGGCGCTTTCGGGACAGTTCACACAGAACCCGGTCCAGTAGGCCTGACCGATGGAAAAGATGAAATCGCCAACCCAGGCCATCGGCAGATAGGCCAGAACTTCGTCATCCAGACCCAGCTTATCAAATTCCGAGGCGTTCTTGGCGCTTTCAATCACATTGCGGTTGGATAGCACCACGCCCTTGGGTTTGCCCGTGGTGCCCGAGGTATAAAGCATCACGCAGGTGCTGTCGTAATTCAGCTCGCCGCGACGTGATTTGAGTTCGGGAATATACTCGTCATAGGCCGCGCGGCCCTGATCCTGCACATGGCTGTATTGGTGCAGCTGCGAGTGGTCATATTTTCGCAACCCCCGTGGATCCAGATAGATCAGGTGTTCGAACTGGTGCAACTGGTCCTGCACCTCGATTACCTTGTCGACCTGTTCCTGATCGGTAACGATCACAAAGCGGGCGCCACAATGGCTCAACACATAGGCCATCTCTTCGGCATTGGCGTCCTGATACAACGGAACCGGGATCGCGCCCACGGATTGTGCAGCAACCATCGCCCAGTACAAATAGGGGCGGTTGCGGCCAATCACGGCGATGAAATCGCCCTTGTTGACACCAAGATTGATGAAACCAAGCGCCAGCGCCTCGATCTCTTTTTCTGCCTCAGCCCAGCTCCAGCATTGCCAAATGCCAAATTCCTTCTCCCGGTAAGCGGGCGAATTCGCGAACTGCGTTGCGTTGCGTTGAAGCAGCGCCGGCAGGGATAGCTTTCCCTCGGCGCCCGACTGCATCTGAGCCAATTTTATTCTCCTCCCTCTCCGACCCCCCTCGGCCGGATTGATCGCTTTTGGCGATTCTGATCCCGATTAGGGACGTTGCAATGATTGACCGTCAACTTTTTCCTGAAGGTTTCCCAATTGTTACGAATTGTAACAGCCTAAATTCAATGCCTGATGCGGTGCTATTTTGCTGTAACGCCCCTTTGACAGGCCCGCGCAGGATGATAGCCATATCGCCGAGGGACTGATGAACAAAACAAGCAAGCAAACCACTGCAATGACCATGGCCGGGCTGAACCTGATCGCTCAGGCCCTGTCGATTTACGACGATGATCTTAAACTGGCGGTCTGCAATCACCGGTTCCAGGAAATGTTCGGCCTGCCCGATCACCTGACCACCCCAGGGGCCCGGTTTGACGATACCATCCGCTTTATTGCCGCCAGTGGTGAATACGGGCCGGTGGAGAATATCGATGAATTGGTTCAGGCGCGGGTCGATCAGGCGATGGATTTTGCACCGCACTATATGGAGCGTGAACGTGGCAACGGCCAGTTCATCTCGGTCGAGGGTGCGCCTTTGCCCAATGGTGGCTGGGTCACCGTCTACACGGACATCACCCCCACCAAGCAGGTTGAAAATTTACTGCGCGCCCGCTCAGAGGAACTATCCGAACAAGTTCTGGCTCATACCGAGGCCCTGTCGGCGGCAAACCGGAAACTGGCTGCGTCGAATACCTCGCTGATAGAGACCAAACGGCAATTGACCGACATCGAGCGCCACACCCGGCTGACCACTGAAATGATGCCGGCCCATATCGCCCATGTCGATCAGGACGGGTATTACACCTATACCAACCGCCGCCTAAGTGCTGTGTTTCCCGGCCGCCCATCCAAAATTCTGGGGATGCATATCGCAGAGGCTTTGGGGGACACCAGCCATGCGCGGATCGAGCCACACCTGCAAGCCGCCTACACCGGCAGTAGCCCAGTCTTTGAATTCACCGAAGACCACAGCAGCCGCCGCATCCGCGTGGCCCTGACCCCCGACCCTGCTGGCGGCATTTATGTTCTGTCGATGGATGTCACCGAAGAAACCCAGACCCGTGTGGCCCTGCAACAGGCCCGCCGCCGCGAATTGGCAGCGCAAATGACCAGCGGATTGGCCCATGATTTTTCAAATCTTCTGACCATCATTTTAGGCATGCAGGGGCGGTTGGAAAAGATGTCGCTAACTCCGGACGCTAATGATCTGGTGCAGGGCACCCTGTCAGCCGCCCGGCGTGGAGGGCGGTTGCTGAACCGGATTGCCGATATGACGGGTCACCGGACTCTGCGGCCTCAGGCCACCGACATACATACCCTTCTTCACGAGCTGAAAATCCTTGCCTCGCCATCACTGCCGCAGGCAATGGGCTTAAGCGTGCTGGACAATACTCCCGACGGAGCGCTTTTACTTGATCCCGGTTTGCTGCAGGATGCCCTGCTGAACCTGATCCTGAATGCCCGCGATGCCTGCAGCGCGACCGGACAAATCACCGTCAGCGCCCATATCGTTGGTCAAACCTGGCTTGAACTGAGCGTCAGTGACACTGGCCCCGGATTCTCGACCGAGGCCCTGAAACAGGCGCTCAATCCATTTTTCACCACCAAAGGCAGCGAAGGGTCAGGCCTGGGTCTGCCGATGGTCTATGACACGGTGAAACTGGCCGGCGGCGACGTGAGCATCGGCAACACCATTTCAGGGGCACGGGTCACCCTGCGTCTGCCCTATCGCAAAGCCCCAGATGCCCAAGGCGGTCTGGTCTTGCTGGTCGAGGACAGCGAGGAGCTGCGCGCGACGTTCCGCGACATGTTGGTAGATTTGGGTCATTCGGTCATCGAGGCCACCTCGGTTGACGAAGCCTGCGCGCTGATGGCGGATCTCAAGGATATATCACTGGTTCTGTCCGACATCCGACTGCACGGCGAGGCCACCGGACTGGATCTGCTGGACCGGTTACAAGGATCGGGACGTCCGATCATATTGATGACCTCGCTGCCACCTCAAGACCCCCTGCACTATTCAGCGTTGAAATCTGGTCCTGTGCTGCAAAAACCCTTTACCACTGCGCAGCTCTCGGCGCTGCTAAACGCGGAGACCGTGGCATGACGACGCCCCTGATTACCATTCTGGACGATGAACCCGAAATCCGCCGTATTTTGACCGAGGCGCTGGACGAGGCCGGGTTCCGCACCCAAAGCTTTGCCCGCGCCCGCGAATTCGAGGCCTCGCTGAAGCGGGTCACCCCGGATGTTTGTTTGGTCGATCTGTCGCTGCCGGATACCGATGGATTGTCGCTGGTGCACAGGCTGGCATTAGAACAGGGGGCCGCAGTCATCATCATCTCGGGCCGGGCCCAGGTGCAGGATCGGGTGACCGGTCTGGAGCTGGGGGCGGATGACTATATCACCAAACCCTTTGATCCGGTTGAGGTCGTGGCCCGTGTCCGGGCCCGGCTGCGCAGTGGTCCGCGTCCCGCGGCCCAAACCAGTGACATCGCCCATTTCTCGGGTTGGACCGCACATTTCGACCGTTACATGCTGGAGGATGACAGCGGCACCGAGACGCCGTTTTCCCATGCCGAGGGTGAGGTGCTGAGGCTGTTTCTGGACAGCCCCAAGCGCCTGATCTCACGCAGCCAGATGCAGGAAATGCTGGGCGGCGCGGCCGGTGACAGCTTTGACCGGGCGATGGATGTGCGCATTTCACGCCTGCGCACCAAACTGCGCGAAGATCCCAAGAATCCCCGCTTGATCAAGACCATCTACGGGGCCGGTTATATCTTTTTGGGTGATGTCAGCTGGGACTGAGTCATTAAGTTGCATCGATCCTGCATCGACCTAATATCATGATAGAATTGAGATTGTAGCAGAGACTTTTGAACAAGGGATTTCCCCATGACAAGACTAAGTCGCCAAATAATCACAGCAGCATTCACGACTTTGCCGCTCATGGCTGCCGCCCCGTCCGTTGCGCAGGTCAGTCAGCCAAATATCATTTATTTGCTGGTCGATAACTGGGGTTGGGGTGACATCGGGCTGCAGGGAAGCATTGTTCCGACGCCGGAAATAGACGCGCTGGCAGCACAAGGTATGCGGTTTTTAAACTTCAACATCGAAAACCAATGCACGCCAACCCGCTCTGCCATTCACACCGGCCGTTTGCCAATTCGCTCTGGGACGCAGAAAGTCGCGGCGCCGGGCGAGCCTGACGGGCTTGCGCCTTGGGAATACACTATTGCAGAGCTGCTTTCGGATGCGGGGTACAAGACGGCCCTGTTCGGCAAATGGCACATCGGGTCGCAAGTTGGTCGCCATCCCAGCGATCAGGGCTATGACGAGTGGTGGGGGATCAACGAAGGATCAAACGCTGCTGCTTACACGTCGACGGCTGAGTTCGACCCTGCCGTCGCCGCCACGCCACATTTTTGGCAAGGCAAAAAAGGCGCGCCGTCCTATGAAACCGAACTGTATGACATCGCCGGGAAAACAACATTCGACCGGAAAATAACCGACCGCGCCGTCGATTACATTCAACGCAATGCCGACGCGGAAGACCCCTTTTTTCTATATGTCGGTTTCACCCAATTTCACCCGCCCTGGGTGGTTCATCCAGAGTTCGACGGGGTCTCTGGGGCGGGGTATTATTCGGACATCAAATACGAGGTGGACCACAACATTGGTCGCATTCTTGAAACACTTGAAACGGCCAATGCCGCCGAAAATACCATTGTCATCCTGACTGGCGACAATGGGCCGGGCACGTTGCCGCAGGGGCTGGGCTATGCAACTGGCGAAGTTGGCGGGTCAACTGGCCCTTGGCGCGGCGCATTGAGCACCGGCTACGAGGGTGGATTGCGGACCCCCGGCATGATCCGGTGGCCTGGTGAAATTCAACCCGGTGTTGTGACCAATGAAATCATTTCCGTGCTGGATATTTATCCAACGCTGGCCACTTTGGTGGGCGCATCTGACCGAATACCAACAGACCGACCGATTGATGGGATCGACCAGAGTGCCTTTTTGCTTGGCAATCAGGAAACCTCTAATCGCCAGCATATTGTCACATTTGTCGGTGATGATGTGTTCGCAGTGAAATGGCGGGACTTGAAAGTGCATTTCCTTGTTGCCGAGGCAACTTTCTCGGAAATCAAAAGGCTTACTTTTCCACAGGTCTATAACGTCAAGGAAGACCCTGCGGAACAGTTTGAACTATGGGGTAACGAAGGGTTTTCCCATGCCTGGGTGATGACCCCGGTGACCAAGATCCTAACCGACCTAACCCAAAGCATGGCAGATTTTCCAAACATTCAGCCCGGTCAAGATTTCTCTGGTTACGAGTAAATATCAAAGCAGACAATGGATCCAGCAGGGTCTCACCTCTTGCCGTCGCGATTCCCACGCGCTACGATTCGGCTATGGCCACCTGTCTGCTCTATCGCCAAATCCCCGCCCGCGTTCCGCGATACTATCGTGTCGAACTGGCCATGAACCTGTTCTCCGAGGTCTCTGTGCTTCGCGAATGGGGCGTGGCCGGGTGCAATGGACAAAGTGCCATCAACATCTTCACCAACCTGCGTGATGCCTCGGTTGCAGCAGACCGGTACCGCAACCGGGCGTTAAAGCGCGGTTACGCTAGAGCCTGAACCGCCCCGGCGAGGACCTGCAATCCAAGCACCAGATCCGCCTCGTCGGTGTCTTCATCAAAGGCATGGCTGATGCCACCGATCGAGGGCACAAACAGCATCGCCACCGGCATCACTGCCGCCATGTTGGACGCATCATGCAATGCCCCGGACGGCATGCTCCGCCACTGACCGGGGGCCGTCGTTTCGGCAGAGGTCGCCAACCTGGCCTGCAGGTCAGCATCCATCGGCACCGGCTCAATCCCCATCACTGGTTCAAGAACAGCTTCCAGCCCACGCTCGGCAGCTGTTTCTGTCGCCAGATCGTGAATGATTTCGCCCATTCGGCGTAAGCGCTCGACGTCCCGGTCACGCCATTGCATCGAAAATGTCACCCGCCCTGGCACAACGGATGAGGCATTGGGGTGCACAGATACATGACCAATGGTCCAAACGGTCGATGGTGTCACCACATCAGCCAGGCGCGCGTTCAGTGCGCTGTTGAACGCGGACAAACACTGAAACGCGTCCTGACGCAGATGCATTGGAGTGGTGCCAGCATGGTTTTGCCGACCGACAAAGCTGATCCGCATATCGCGGATGCCAACGATATCGCTGACCACGCCAATCCGGTCGTCGCTTTGGTCCAGTGACGGACCTTGTTCGATATGCATTTCAAGAAAGCCGCTAAAGCGCTCATGGGGCAGAAAGTCGCTGACCAGATCTGCCATCCGCTCTCGTGCGTCCCGCATGGAGACACCGCTGTCATCAGTAAGAGCATCTGCCTGCACCAGCGAGAGATTGCCCGACCAGACATCCGATCCGGTGGTCACACCAAAGCGGCCCTCCTCGTCCTGAAAGCTGACCACTGAGACCGGTGATCCACCCGCTTCCTTGGCGGCGCGGGCGATTTCCAGCCCGGCAATCACCCCCAGCGCCCCGTCCAGCCAACCGCCCTCGGGCTGGGTGTCACTGTGCGAGCCGACCAGCAAAGAGCGGTCACCGCCAAGGCCAAACAGGTTTCCGACCGGATCATAATGCACCTCCAGTCCGGCCTCTGTCATACGCGAGGCCAACCACTGCCGCGCAGCGATATCGGCATCACTATAGGCGCGGCGCACCACGCCCTTGCCGACACCCGAGGCTCCAAAGCTGCGTAACTTATGCAAGTCGGCCAAAAATCTCTCAGCATTCACATTCATTTTTGGTCCTGCCTTTTGGATCTGATGTTCAGGTTGTTCCACAGCAATTTGCCGCTGGCAACACCGGGCCAGTCTGTTGCTACAATCGAAACTTGCTTAACAAGTGAAAGCCTCTCTTTCCACTGCCGCAATCCTCGCCTAAGACTTTGCCGTCAGATATAGGAACTGCTGCATGTCTCACATCACATTAGTCCGCCACGGCCAGGCCAATACTGGCGCCCGGGACGAGGAAAGCTATGACAAGCTAAGCCCGCTGGGTCACCAACAGGCTGCCTGGTTGGGCGATCACCTGCGCGACAGCGGTGCCTACCATCCGCGGGTCTATTGCGGCACCCTGATCCGGCACTATGAGACGGCGCAGGGCATGGGCGTCGCCGACAACATAATCCGCGACCCCCGGCTGAACGAGATGGAATATTTCTCGCTGGCGCAACAGATGGAGAAGCAACACGGGTTGGATATTCCAACCGAACGCGAAGGCTTTGTGCATCATCTACCGACTGTTTTTGCGGCCTGGGCAGCGGATGAAATCGACAATCCACCCGAAAGCTGGGGCGACTTTAACAGCCGCGTCAGCGCTGCTTTGTCTGAGATTGCCGAAGGTGAAGGCCCGGCCCTGGTGGTGACCTCAGGCGGGTTGATTTCTATTGCTATGCGTCAGGCACTGGATCTTGATACCAAGGCGACGGCGCGTATGGCACTGGCCATCATGAACAGCTCGATGCACCGGTTGCACCCGATCGGCGGCCATCTTTGCCCGGTGCTGTTCAATTCCGTGCCACATCTGGACATGCCCGACCGCCACTACGCCCAAACTCATCTGTAATTCCAGCACCCACAAGGATTCGACATGCAGCTCTATTGCGCCCCCGGTACCATCTCAATCGCCGTCGCTATTGCCCTGCAAGAGGCCGGGCTGGAGTATGAGACCATCAAAATCGACTTTGCAGCCAAGGAACAAGCCGGGGCTGGTTACGGCCAAATCAATCCCAAAGGCCGGGTGCCTGCGCTGGTTGTTGACGGCGGTATCCTGACCGAAACCGGAGCGCTGCTTGAATATATCGCAGACATCGCCCCCGACGCCAATCTGCGCCCCAGTGATCCCTTGATGCTGGCGCGCATGCGCGAGGTGATGTTCTATCTGGCCTCGACGATGCATGTGGCCCACGCCCATAAGATGCGCGGCAGCCGCTGGGCCAGTTCGCCATCTTCCTACAAGGACATGAAGGCGAAGGTGCCTCAAACCATGAGTGACTGCTGTCACTACATTTCGTCAAATGGATTGCGCGGGCCATTTATTCTGGGCGAGCAGATCAGCATCGCCGACTGCTATCTCTATACGATCTGCACCTGGCTGACTGGCGACGGGGTGAAACTGGATGACTTTCCAAAAATCAAAACATAATTAATTAAAACATTAATTACATTGGCAAGCACTGCAGCGTACATAGGATAGATTGTTAGAGAAAGGCCATCACAAAATTGCTTAAAAGCTTGAAATATTAATAATGGAATTAAAGAAATGACTACCAGTTCAAGATAGGGCAAAGCTAATTCCACCACTTCTTTTGGTTGATTCATAAGAAGCATTATATCTCTAAAAAGAAAAATAGATAAAAATTTTTTTCCAAAAGATTTATTAGAATTAATGAAACAAGATCCGGTTTTTTATTTTGGATCTAATAGTTGAATAAATGATTTATATTTATCCCGTGATTGAGCCAGGTTTATATTTTCCTCAGGGTCAGCATGGGTATCATACAATTCTAGGTCATTATTTTTAATCAATGATTCATAGTCGGTCGGCGTATGATGCTCCAATGGTGAGAAGTACCGAGCGAACTTATAACGCCCGTCAAAAACACCCCGCATATGTCCTCGGTTGTTAAA
>ENA-OSET01005034-OSET01005034.1-sediment-metagenome-genome-assembly--contig:-NODE-5034-length-11370-cov-27.827061_pt1 | contig 11370 bp, 9 predicted proteins | sample MGYA00237882_ERZ534229 | MGnify/ENA primary metagenome ERZ534229 (study PRJEB26408, sample SAMN06266212) | sediment metagenome | isolation source: Hudson Canyon methane seep mesocosm | place...
TGCTGAAATTAGCAGGCTAAAGCACTGCGCCCCAATAACTATACCCTTAACTTAATGGCAGTGACGGTCTCCGTGGGAACTCATAAAGGACGCGCCTGCGTCCTGTGACGCGGGCGCGTCACAAACTGCATTCCCACGCAGCGCGAGGGAACGAGAAAATAATATATCTCCTTAGTGTCTCTGTGTCTTAGTGTGAGTTACTCTTTATTCTTTTTTAATAAAAAACCCTAAACGCACACTGTATTTCATCAAATTCATGTATATAAGGTTTTGCCACTTCATGATTAGCCGCAATTACCACCATATCATGGGAAAACACCGAGGTGTTATACCAGTTAAAACTGCCATCAATAACAATATGATCATCTATGATGCAGTATTTCGAATGAATCGGTGAATACGGCACATCATGATCATCTTGTCCGTAAACCAACCCCACTTTGACACCAGCAAACCTCAACTTATCTACAGCAGGCAATAAAGGATGGCTTAGCTCTTCTTCCATAGAGCGCACCACACCGACTGTTCCCAGCCTGGCTATATGTCCATTTAATAAAACATGAACATACACCCCTCTGTTATTGGCATTGATTAAGGCATCAATCACACTATCATGATGATCGCCCAATAGCTCACCAATCAAAAACAAAGTCACCTTAATGGAATGCTGAGCTCGGTTAATTTCACCCAAAATAGCATGATGAGGCAGATAGTTTTGACCATTTTGCATGGTATGGTGACCAAAGGTATAGAGCAGATTAAAGTGGCTGTGCGGATCTATGCCATACTGTTGAATCACTCCACCACGCTGGCTCTGAAAAATATTATCCATCAACCGACAGACCCCTTTGGAATGGAAGGTCATGCCCGATTCCCAGTTAGCCCACCAACGATCGAAGGTGATATTAAAAGACCCCATGATGCAGTCTTCATCATTAAAAATAATGAATTTGGTATGCATATCAGGTTCAACTTCAATCAGATGATGATCAGGACTACAAACCACACCAATTAACTCAATCCCTGCACGTTTTAAACGCGCATAACTTTGACTATTGGTCATAGTCATTTTCCGCCAGTCAACAATGCATTGTACCCACACCCCCTGCTCACTAGCATGAATCAAATGACTGACAAAATCAGCATCATCAATACAATCAACACTGACTTTAATGGTACATAAACGATCATGATCATGTCGCTTACATTGCATGACCTTATCAATCAGATGATGAATATAACTCTTGGGGTGAAAAGGATGATTCAACTGGCCTTTGGTAAATTTAGGGACCAGCTCCAGTGACTCAAAATGATGATTCATCCAGTCAACATCACATTGCAGCTCGCCCGCATTCAACTCATAAGTGCGGTAATGGTTAGGGCTTGTATGTTCAGCTGTAATCTCGCGAAACTGATGCTCATCCGGATCAGCCTGTAATTGTGGCCAGTCCATATAAATATATTCTTTTTCTGATGCAATTGAACGTCCATCCTTATGCACTACAAAAGAAAATTTAACACAGTTTACTTGCCCGTATGAACTGGAAAAAGGATGTATAAAAAAATCACGGGTTCTACGCTTATGTCGATCCCATTCAATATCATAAGGCTCAGTATCGACTATATAAGTTTCACAAATATCAGCATTACTATAAATCTTTAATATCACTTTAAGATTAACTTGCTCGCCATGATGGATATCAAAATCCATTTTTCCCCAGCGTACAAAAAACTCATGATTAAAATCATTCACTCTTGCGAATGAGCCACCTAATTCACCACGAATAGGTGTTGCATAATGTTCTGCTATTTCCATATCAGCCCTCTTCAATTTCTATTTTTTTTATTTTTGGTTCAAAGGTCATAAAGTATCCGCAATGATCGGACACTTGCCCATAATCATCATCGGTAAATAACACTTTAGCAGACGTTACCAGCAATTGACTGGCTTTATTCATAAAGATATAGTCAATTCGATAATCATCCGCCAGCAAGTCTTGCCAGTGCGCATCATTTACTCTAAATATTTTTTCAAAAACACCGTGTTTATTTGCTGCTAAATACTGATCATCATATTGATTAGAATTAACGACATATTCATAACCACTGGTGCCGGCAGTGATATTAAAATCACCACAAAGCAAGGTCGCTTTAACATCATCAGTATGACTAAGCTCTGCCCACTCATGCAAGCGCTGAAACTGTTGCTGAAAACCGTCTTCCATCCAACTTAAATGTGCTGAAAACACATTGATCGGACCAATATAAGGCACATGAACCCTAGCCATCACCACGTTTCGAGAGTGGATATTATAAATATCATCACTATCCGATACATATTTCGATTCATGATGAGAAAGAGGAAAGCGGCTTAAAATAGCAACCCCTTCCCTGAATTTATCAAAACCTAAATGTGACCAGTCCGTGTGTAAATGAAAGGGTGTGCTCAAGCGATCATTAATGATTTTAGCAGAATTTGACTCCCAGTCACCCTGACCATCACCCCAATATTCTGCCACTTCCTGCAAACAGACAATATCAACACATTGCTCATCTATCGCCTTGGCAATTTGAGTGAATTTTTCATCCTGATTTTGTTCCTGATAACAATGTAAATTCAGAATCAAAACCTTTAATTGTTCCCTCTGGAAAGCATAATTATTGCCCTCATTATTTTCCCATAAGGCCTTGCCATCCCGCTCACAACAAATAACATACTGCAATCTAAAGGCATCACCACTGTTAATTTGTCCTGTCCATAATTGAACCCCATATTGATTAGGGTTTCGGGCATTACTTTTAAATTGATGATCCCAATAATTACGTTTTAGCTGGCAAGGTGCCTTCTCGGTGGTCACCCAATTATCAGTGGTCCAATGAATAGTGACATGCTCAGCATTAAAGGATTGATCAACTGCAATATTAATGGGGATATGATCAAGCTCTTCATGAAAGGCGTTTTTAAAACTGATATTCTGCACCAGCTTATGATGGGCCAGTTGTATCCCTGAGTCCGCCTCACTATGATAATTCTGTCCCTGATTATTATCCCAGTACTCTGTATCAAAAATACGATAACGTATGCCAAACTGAATATTGCCCGGTAATGACTGCTTTTCAGTTGCCGTCAGGCTGATATACGCCTGCCAGTATTCTTTATCATTACCCAGAAAACTGTGATATTTAGCCCCTAAAGTATGCCAGACGCCATCTTCACCCGCCCAAAACACCTCAAGCGCCTTATCATAAGCAACATTCTCCACCTGCATAAAAAAGGTCAACTGTTGCTGAACCTTTCTATGTTTTCTTGAGATTTTATTTTCTACATAGAGGAATTTGATCTTATCCATCACGCTTGCTCCCTACTAAATAATATACAGGCCAATCCAGCAAATCAATCTATTCTACAGGCTCAACTAAAGTGATACTCTGCTTATCAATTGTAATCATCCGCTTTTTATACAAACCACCGATAGATTGTTTAAAAACTTTTTTACTAACCCCAAACATCTTATAAATTTCTTCAGGTGGGCTTTTATCAGTCAGCAAAATAACCCCGCCTTGAGATTTTAGTTTTGCCAGAATTTTTTCAGTAACCGAATCGACTTTTTCGACATATTTTTCTATCTGCAACACCAGATCAATCTTTTTATCATCTCTGATCTTTTTAATATAACCTTTGGTTTTCTGGCCTATCCTTAGCTTTTGAAAGATTTCATTTTTATATAAAACCCCCCAGTATTGATTATTAATAACGGCTTTCATACCTAAATCGGTTTCATGCGCAATAACCAAATCAACTTGCTCACCGGGTTTTAAATAAAAGGCTTCATCTTCGATAAAATCTTCTAATAACATGGAGGCTGCAATCAGGTTATCTTCATCTAAAAACACCTTAACTAAATAGTATCGCCCTTCAACAACTTTAGTCGTTTGCTCACTAAAAGGTAACAATAAATCTTTTGCTAAACCCCAATCTAAAAAAGCCCCCGCATGGCTTTCTGAAACACATTTTAAATAGGCGACATCATCGGCCTGAGCAAAAGGCATGCGTGTTGTCCCTTGTAATTTACCTTTTGCTGCATAATAGACAAATACATTCAGCTCATCCCCTACATTACAATCTTTGGGCGCATCTGCGGGCAACAACTTAACCTCACCCAGCTCCCCAGCATCAAAGCTAACATCTCTGCCCTCTGCATTAGCTATTTTTAGCTTATTAAACTTACCAAATTCAATCATAAACTCTTTGTATTATTTAAAATAAATCAAAATCATTCTATCCTTTTCTGATAGATTTACAAGCTCTAGTCCTTGAGATAAGCGATACACATGAGTTTACGTTACCAAATCAGCTTAAGAATTCTATTAATATCACTGTTCATTTTAATGCTGGGTGGCACTATTGCTGTTTGGCAAGCCCGAAATGCTGTAAGCAATGAAGTCGATTCATCTATCAAACTGGCATTACAATTGATAAAAATAGGGGCTGGTTCATCTAAAAGCAATAAAACTGACTGGATATATCGCTTAAGCAGTTTAGAACAAACACGCCATTTAACCATTCAACTTAAACAACCATCGGGAAAGATGGTCAATATCACAGCCAACCCTCTCAGTAAAACCCAACAAAACATACCGCCTCGCTGGTTTATCAATCTTGTAGAAAGTAACTACCCTAAAGCTGAATATCAAATAACGACCTTTGATGAGAGCATTATGACCCTAATTATCCAGGCTAATCCCATGGATGAAATTACCGAGGTATGGGAGGAAACCATTGCTTTTTTTGGCTCAATATTACTGTTGGTTTTGCTTACTTTTCTTGCTGTTCACTTGGTTTTTGATAAAACCCTACAGGCAATCCAATCCATTGTGGAGCACTTAAAGGGAATTGAAAAAGGCGAATACCATAAAAAACTAGCTGACTTTTCAACCGATGAATATGACAGCATTGCCAAAGCCATTAATCATATGACCGATGTGCTTGATAGTACACAAAAGCAGAATCAGGCATTGACTCAACATTCTTTAGAAATTCAAGAAGAAGAACGCCAACACTTATCTCAAGAATTACATGATGAATTTGGTCAATCATTAACTGCGATAAAAGTAATGGCTGTTACCGCTGCCCATGAAAAATCAGATACAAAAAAAATCACCGCTTCCATTATTGAAATATGTGATCATTTAATGACTGTACTGCGCTCAATGATGAAACAGTTACATCCTTTAATATTGACTGAACTTGGACTAAAAGCAACGCTGGAAGATTTGCTAGAGCATTGGCAATCCAGAGCACCCTCTACTGCTTTTAAGCTACAGGTTGATGATGCAGTCGATAACATGGACCGAACCATTGTTATTCAGGTATTCAGAGTGATACAAGAAAGCCTGACCAATATTATGCGTCATGCTTGTGCCAGCCAGGTAACGATCAATCTCCATATAAATAATGAGACCCAGACCTTTGATCTGTTGATCAGTGATAATGGTCAGGGCTGTGATCTAAACAAAGTCAGTTCAGGCTTTGGCTTACAGGGTATGGCAGAAAGAATTAAATTGCTGGGTGGAGCGTTTGAGTTACAATCTCAGCCTAATCAAGGCATGCAAATAAAAGCAAAAATCCCACTGTATGGTAAATAACATAAAAGTTTTATTAGTCGATGATCATGCGGTAGTAAGAGCAGGGTTTAAGCTACTATTAGCGGCGGCTGCGCCTAATATTGATGTCGTTGCTGAAGCGGATCGTGGCGAACAAGCCATTCAACTGTACCAAACCCATCAACCCGACATTATCGTGATGGATTTATCTATGCCTGGTATTGGAGGACTTGAGACCATTAAGCGCATTATGCAACGTGATCAGACAGCCAGCATTTTGGTCTTTAGTGTGCATGATGAACAGGTTTATGTGCAGCGCGCGCTTAATGCAGGAGCAAAAGGCTATATCACTAAGAATAGTGCCCCCGACATTCTACCTGAGGCCATTGAAAGTATTCTGCAAGGGCAAGCTTATATAGAGGAAGGTCTCGTTAAAGAAAATACAGAACACCCCTCAAACCATGATTACCAGCAGATCATTGCTGATTTTTCAGTGCGCGAATTTGATATTTTCAGCTTACTGGCTAAAGGGCTCACCGCCCATAAAATCGCTGATGAATTATGTTTAGGCTATAAAACGGTCGCGAACTATGTCACCCAAATAAAAAAGAAGCTACAGGTTTCCAGTATTGCCGAACTAGCTCATATTGCTGTTCTGTTGGGTATTATGAAGCATTAGGGGAATATTCAAGCCTACAAGGGGCATTCATACAATAACTTGACCAATTATTTGGGGCGCAGTCCTTTAGGCTGCTTTTAAAATGCAGCCTAAAGGACTGCGCCCCAATACCATTCAGTTAAGAGTTTTTATCTTTTGTAGGATGGATGAGCCACAGAGACACAAAGAAAAGAAAAAGAAATCGCTCTTCTTGGTGGCTTTGTGACTTTGTGTGAAAACTTTTTTTGTTCTGATATGTATCGTGCCCTTAACAATAGGAAAATCAGGATAACTCATATTTACGCAACTTTTCTACCAGCGTTGTTCTGCGCATATTGAGCAATTTTGCCGCATGTGCAACGACGCCATTACACTCAGTCAAAGCTTGCTGAATGAGGTTAATTTCCATATCACTTAAATATTCTTTTAAATCCATTCCCTGTTCAGGCAGTTGAGAGACTGCTGATATCACCTCAGGTTCGGCTTGCTGCTCAGTTTTATTTGGCATTTCAGAGCTATCTTCCACTGCTTCCTCAGTGTTTTCATCAAGCTCTTCTTCAATGACCAAATCGTCGGGAATTTCATAACCCTGAAACTTTGCAGGCAAGCCTGATGCATCAATAATTGAATTAGGGTTGGTAATCGCTAATCTTTCAATAAAATTAGATAACTCACGCACATTGCCCGGCCAAGGGTGTTGCATCATTAATGCCAGTGCATCGGTAGAAAATCGAACGGTTTCCTTCTTTGCTGCTTGCATTCGGCTGACCAAATCATTAACTAGCAAAGGAATATCTTCTACCCTTTGTTTCAAAGCAGGTAACTCAATGGGAAAGACATTCAAACGATAAAACAGATCTTCTCTAAAGCGCTTTTCTTTAATTTCACTTTCCAGGTTTCTATGTGTTGCTGCAACGATCCTAACATTACATTCAATCGTTTTATTACTGCCTACTCGCTCAAAAGTACGCTCCTGTAATACTCTTAATAATTTAACCTGCATAGGCATAGGCATATCCCCTATTTCATCCAGAAATAGGGTACCCCCTTCAGCCATTTCAAAACGCCCTTGTCTTGCTGTTAAGGCACCTGTAAAAGCACCTTTTTCATGGCCGAATAATTCACTTTCTAATAGTTCACCAGGAATTGCCCCACAGTTAACAGGAACAAAGGGTTTGTTTTTTCTATCAGAGCCACGATGTAAAGCCTGAGCTACCACTTCTTTACCCGTACCGGATTCACCTAAGACTAGCACTGTTGCATCTGAACTAGCCACTTGACCTATCAGTTCTCTTACCTGTTTAATCAGCTCACTTTTACCCGCCAGACCTTTATTGGCTGCTCTTGTTTTAGCGGTTGACAATACTTTTTTAGGTGCAGGGAATTTTTTTAAAGCCTCTATAAATAGCGGATAAACAGTTGGCCATTCAAAAGTTTGGCTAACCATTTCCTGAATTGCCGTTGTGACCTGCATCATGCCACCTTGTTCAACTAGCAATATAACGGGCAGTTGTCCCGCAGTTTCCTGTACATTTCTTATTAATGTCGCCTGTTTTTCACATCCATTCCCTATGAAGATTGCTGTTAGCTCCTCCAAATTGCTCATTGATGAAATATACTCAACAGAATTTACGATAGAAACCTGATATTCCATAAATGACAAAACATTCTCAAATTGCTGAATCCTTGTTTCATTATCATCAATTAATAATAATTGTGGCAAAGCCATCTACACTGCTTCCTTAATTATACAAACACACTTCATTACCTACCATGTCCTTAAGGAACCTCTGATCAAGTCCAATTAGTTTTAGCTTGCTAAAACGGCCGATATTTTCCACGAAGATCGGCGCAATAGAATAACTATTACTTCTCACTTCATGAAAAATAGCGACAGTTTTTTCTTCGCTAAACGCTAACCAACTTAATAAGAGGTTCCTTAGAAAAACATTGGCGCCTCTGCAAAGTAAAGCATCGAATCCATTTTTTGTCAAAACGTCAATTTATTTCAAGCTGTTGTAAAAACTTTCTCATATTTAATTCAAGTACATATGTGTTTTTCAGCTAATAAACTATAAATCAGGACTTGACAAATATTTCTCAACATAGAAACTAGACACTTGTTTTATAAAACTGAGTTATTTCTTTGAACGATATATCCCTTAGTATACTGTTTGGTGTACTTGCCGCCTTATTGCTATTTTCTGCTTTTTTTTCTGGCTCTGAAACCGCGCTAATGACCTTAAATCGTTATCGCTTACAACATTTAGTTAAACAAAAGCACCGTGGGGCCATTAAAGCCCATAGATTATTACAGCGTCCAGACCGCTTAATGGGCTTAATTCTATTAGGCAATAACTTTGTTAATATTGGCGCATCCTCACTTGCAACCATTATTGCTATTCGATTAATTGATGATGGCATCGTCAACCTTAGCCAAGAAGAAATAATTCTTGCGTCAACATTGACATTGACTCTTGCCATACTGATTTTTTCAGAAGTGACACCTAAAACTCTAGCCGCAATAAAACCCGAAATTCTTGCTTACCCTGCGGCCTGGTTATATACCCCGCTATTAAAGATTTTCTATCCTTTTGTCTGGATTGTTAATCTGATCTCCAACCTGCTATTGCGAATGGTGGGCATTAATGCGACAAAAAATAATCAAGAACAGCTCAACAAGGAAGAATTAAAAAGTATTGTTTCTGATGCTGAAAACCTGATGCCTCCCAGATACCAAAACATGCTATTAGGTATTTTAGACCTTGAATCGGCCTCTGTTGAAGACATAATGACACCAAGAAATGAGATTCTTGGCATCGATCTGGAAGACCCTCTGGAATCAATTATTCAACAAATACAAAGTAGCAATCACACTCGCATCCCTATTTACAAAAAAAGTATTGATCGTGTTATTGGCTTTCTACATTTAAGAAGCCTTATTCCATTAATTAACCATACTGATTTTGATAAACAGAGTATTACCGAAAACCTGGCCAAACCTTTTTTTATTCCTGAAAGCACACCATTACACAAACAAATCCAAAGCTTCAAAGCAGAAAAACTGCGTATTGGCCTAGTGGTGGATGAATATGGTGATGTACAAGGCTTAGTCACACTTGATGATCTACTACAGGTCATTGTTGGCGAACTGGTTGCCGAAGAGGCCGATGTACAAGAACAAAAAGATGGTAGCTTTTTAGTCGATGGTAGTGTCACTGTACGAGAACTTAATCGTATCACTCAATGGAGCTTACCTACAGAAGGCCCAAAGACACTTAACGGCCTTATTATCGAATATATGGAAACCATTCCAGAACCCGGCACTAGCGTCCGATTGCACGGCTACCCTTTAGAGATAATAAAACGGGATGAAAACACGATTAAGCTAGTTAAATTTTATCCAAAAAAATAACAAATTCTTAAGCGTTTTATTTTATAGCAATAGTCGAACACTTCTCTTTGCAGGAGCATCCGCCAATGTCGTTAGATTAAGAAAAATGTAGACTGGGTCTAGCGGCACACTGCCATTAAGTTAAGGGATTAGTCCATTGGGGCGCAGTGCTTTAGCCTGCTAATTTCAGCAATGAAAGCAGGCTAAAGCACTGCGCCCCATTCTGTATTGCTCTTAACTTAATGGCAGTGACGCAGAGCGTGGGAACTATCTAAAATATTAAAAAAGGCCACGGCCTTCTTTGTTCGAGAAAACAACAATCTGAATTAATTGTTGGAATAAAGAAGGCCAGCCCAGAGTATCAAACTAGAGAGCTTTGTAAGTTATTTAAGATTAGTGTGAGTACTCATTATTATCAAATAAACAGGCAGGTCAGCAATAAAGAAAAAAAAGTAATTGCACATATAAAATCCATAGCAATTGAAAATAAGCATAGCTATGGCAAACGCAGGATAAGGCTTGAGCTATTTGGCTTGTGTCCTTGACCTTGGATCACGGGAAATTATGGGCTGGGCTTTATCAGAAGAGCCCAACGCAGAGCTTGCTAAATCAGCATTACAACATGCAATTAATAAGCATGAGCCTGATACACAACAGTTGATGTTTCACTCTGATCAAGGTGTGCAGTATTCAGCCAATATTTTTGTAAACTACCTAAATAAGTTAAATATCACCCAAAGCATGAGTCGGCGCGGGAACTGTTGGGACAATGCCGTTATGGAGCGGTTTTTCAGAAGTTTAAAAACAGAGCGTCTCAATTATTTAAGCTGTATTAATCATCAATCTGTCATTAATACAGTGGATAGTTATATTCGGTTTTATAACTACAAAAGAATACATTCTGCTATCGATTATAAAACTCCACATCAAAAAACTAAAGAAATGAAAAAGGCGGCTTAAAATACTTCCAATAAAACTTGACCATTACACATATGTAGTTTGCTAAAATTAAACTGAACGCACAAAACGATTAATAAATGGTTTGGCTGGTTCATTAGTAATTAGAAATTGTTCAAATAACTCCATTGTTTGTGTAATTGAGATATAGGCAAATGCACCGTGTCCTGTTCTTTTTAAAAACACATCATGTAGAAGTTCAATAAAAGCATTACGTTCTTGGGTTAATTTAGACATTTGAATTCCCCTTAATTTTTAAATTTTTGTTTAACGGTGGTTTGATGATATAGACAAAAGGATTAAAAATATGTAATGAAATACCTTTGCAAATGTGACTTATTACCATTCCCATGTACTTTAAGTGGGTGCTTGTTTAGTTATCAATTTGATGAAATGTTTTGTAGTAATGGTCAAGAGCTATCAACCATTACCCCTTGTGAAATCAGTTAGCTGTTCCGAAGAGTATTTAAATATCGCTCTAATTCTCGCCCACAACTGTAATACACAGATTTACTTTGCTGGGTTTTAACCATACCTAAAGCACCTTCAATGGTAGCCAAAATAAAAATTGCACAGTCATTGCTGTTGATGGATTTATCTATGATTTTATTTGTTTGGCCTTTTTCAAGCGCTTCTACAATGGCTGTTTTCCAATCGTTAAAAAATGATTCAATTCGTTGTCTAAAACCTTCATCAATGGGCGACATTTCTTGTGCAAGATTATTTAATGGACAGCCCAGATTAAAAAAATCATCAC
>ENA-OSET01005035-OSET01005035.1-sediment-metagenome-genome-assembly--contig:-NODE-5035-length-11369-cov-4.424283_pt1 | contig 11369 bp, 9 predicted proteins | sample MGYA00237882_ERZ534229 | MGnify/ENA primary metagenome ERZ534229 (study PRJEB26408, sample SAMN06266212) | sediment metagenome | isolation source: Hudson Canyon methane seep mesocosm | place: USA:Hudson...
TTGATGCTTCCTGGACTATTGGAGCAAATATTTATACAGCTAGTTTTAATTCTTTATCTATTCCCTCTTTAGGGAGCTATAATTTTTCGCATCCAGACTTACTTACCTTTAATGTTTCTGGATTGGATACATTGGAAGTGTTTATAAGCAATGTGAATGGATTGAATAGCGATTTTAATACCTCTAATGATAGTATGTTGGTTCAAATTGAAGCTGTTGATTACGCAACACTTGGCAATCGGGACTACATATATTATCATGCCAGTTCTGCTCTGCCCAATTGTCCGTTGGTATTGGTTTGTCATGGTTATGGCGGCAACGCACAAGACATCATGGATTATTCTCAATTTAATGCGCTGGCCGAAGAATTTGGGTTTGCTGTGTGTTATCCGCAAGGAACATTGGATGGTTCTAATACTACTTTTTTTAATGTTGGGTATGATTTTCAGAATAATCAAACGGTAGATGATGTTGCTTTCGTTGAGGACCTAGTAGACTCGCTGCAGGCTATGCACTCCTTGAGTGAACAGGATGTTTTCTGTACGGGAATGTCAAATGGTGGGGACTTTAGCTATATGTTGGCCTGTCAGGCTTCTGAAACATTTAAGGCAGTAGCACCTGTGGCCGGTATGATTATGCAAGAGATTATGGATAATTGTAATCCGGTTAACGAGGTTTCTATACTTGAGATTCATGGTACGCAAGACAATGTTACCTATTGGCAAGGCGACCCAAATAACAATGATGGCTGGGGAGCGTATCCAAGTATTCCGAATACGATTAGCTTTTTTACGAATATGTTTGGATTAACTGCATTAAGCTCAACTGCATTTCCGGATATAGACCCCACAGATGGTAGTACGGTAAATTCTGATAAATACACCGAAGTTGGTTCCTGCACACAGGTGTGGTTGTATACGGTAGATGGCGGTGGTCACGATTGGCCGGGTGCATGGGGTAATATGGATATTTCTGCCAGCCGAGAAGCATGGCTTTTCTTCGAGCAACTTTGTGTCACTCCTGTTGGAATAGAAGAGTATAATCCTAGTAACGATCGCAAGTTGATTCGAATTGTTGATCTCTTGGGAAGAGCAACCGAATTTAAAAAAGGCGCTGTTTTATTTTATCAGTATTCAGATGGCAGTGTGGAGAAGAAGTTGGTGATGGATTAATTTTACTTTAAAATACTTATTCCTAGCAATTCGCTTTTTTTTTGCTGACCTAGTTTGTGGGTAATCAGAAAAAAACGGTAAGCCTTAGTTATTATAAATAATTAAGCCAAAGCTTTAATCTTATCCATTATTACATGTGCTAATTCATTTGCTTTTTCTTCAGACTCACTTTCAGAATAGATTCTAATAATAGGTTCGGTATTACTTTTACGTAAGTGTACCCATTCTTTTTCGAAATATATTTTAACACCGTCAGTAGTATCTATTTCGTTACCGCTAAATTCTCCTTGAATGTCTATTAAAATACCATCAACATCCATTCCTTCCTCCAATTGAATTTTATTTTTGGATATCGTGTAGTTTGGGTAACTAGCTTTTAACAAAGAAGTTCTGGTTCCACTTTGCGCCAAATGTGTTAAGAATAAAGCAATTCCAACTAAGGCATCTCTTCCATAATGTAATTCTGGGTAGATGATTCCACCGTTTCCTTCGCCTCCAATAACAGCATTGGTTTCTTTCATTAGGTTAACAACGTTTACTTCACCAACAGCTGAAGCAGCATAAGTACAGCCATGTATTTCAGTAACGTCTCTCAGAGCTCTAGTCGACGATAAGTTGGATACAGTGCTTCCTGGAGTGTTTTTTAAAATGTAATCAGCTACAGCAACAAGCGTATATTCTTCTCCAAACATATCTCCATTCTCATCCACAAAAGCAAGTCTATCTACATCTGGATCAACCACAATCCCTAAGTCAGCGCCAGTTTCTTTTATTTTTTCAGCAATGGCTGTAAGGTTTTCCGGTAAAGGCTCAGGATTGTGTGGGAAGTGCCCTGTTGGTTCTCCGTATAATGAGATGATATCTTTTACTCCAAGAGCCCGTAACATTGCAGGAACAAATATGCCACCTGTACTATTTACAGAATCACAAACTATTTTGAAGTTTGACATTTCAATTAGTTTTGGAATAACCAACTCTAATTTTAGTATAGCATTAATATGTTTTTCCAGATAGCTATTGTCCAATGTGCAATTTCCTAAGTTGTCCACATCAACAAATGAAAATCTTTCATTCGCTGCTATGTCTAGAACATCTGCGCCATCTTGAGCAGAAATAAATTCACCTTTTTCATTCAATAATTTAAGCGCATTCCATTCTTTCGGATTATGACTAGCCGTAAGAATAATGCCGCCTTGTGCATTCTCCATTGGAACTGCTATTTCAACAGTTGGAGTAGTTGATAAATCTAAGTTTACGACATCAATTCCAAGACCTTGTAGAGTTCCAATACAAACATTGCTAACCATTTCCCCTGAGATACGAGCATCTCGTCCAACTACAATTTTTACCTTTTCTGCAGAAGAGTTATTTTTAATCCAAGAGCCATAAGCTGCTGTAAATTTTACAATATCTAAAGGAGTTAGCCCATCACCTGGTTTTCCTCCGATAGTTCCTCTTATTCCTGAAATTGATTTGATTAGTGTCATACGTTGTTATTTTACGTTTACAAAGAAACGAAATAAATGCATTTTAAAGCCCAAGTCGCAATAATTAGAAATTTTTTCTTCAGATTATTTTTTTAGAAAAAGATTTAAATATAAAATGTTTACAGTCAGTTTTTTTCTTCATCGCTTGGTTTCTTTACAGCCTTCTACTTTTCATGGTAATAGTAATAAGTCTATCGCTTAAATATACGTTTCGATATCAACAATCAAAAACACAATGTTAATAATGTTTGATCGTTTTATGTTGTAGGTGTTATTTAAAAAGCAATATTGTGTTAGAATTTAAAATTTGATTTTAAATGGAGGAAGAAAGATTTGACAATGAGGCTAGAATGGAGTTGGTTGCAAAGTTTGAAACGATGCTTTCCAATGAGGAGACTTTTTTCTTTGATGTTTCAGAGGTAGAAACTATTGCAGGTTATTATTTTGAAGTAGAAGAACCGAGAAAAGCACTTTCTATTATTGAAGTAGGAGAACAGCAACACCCCAGTTCAGAAAACATTATCTTATATAAAGGAGAAGCACTTATTCAATTGGGTAGAAAAATAGAGGCGGTTGAAGTGTTGGAATATGCATTAGGTTTAAACCCTCTCAACGGAAATGCAATAAGAATATTAGCAACAATTTATGCAGAGCTTTTAGAGCATGAGAAGGCGATCGTGTATTTTGAAAAAGCAATCACTTTTGATTTAGATTTTAAAGCGGAGTTGTTTTTAGATTTAGCTTATCAATATCAGGCATTAAGTAGATTTAAAGAAGCGCTATTTTTCTTTAAGGAAGTTCTTGAATTAAATATAGAAAATGAAACGGCATTATTTGAAGTTGGTCTTTGTTATAATGAGTTGGATTTAGATAATGAGGCGGTTCTGTACTTTGAAGAGTTTCTGGAACAACAACCATATTCTTATATAGGTTGGTTTAACCTTGGTAATTCCTTTTATAGAATAGAAGCATACAAAGACGCATTGTTTGCTTTCGATTATAGTATCCTGACAAACGATTCTTTTGCTGCAGCGTACTATGGAAAAGCAAATGCTTATATACAATTAGATGAATATAAAAAGGCAATAGAAGTATTGAATCTCACTTTTGGTTTAGAACAGCCGCATGCATTTGTTTATTGTCACATAGGTGAATGTTACGAGAAATTAGGGGAATATGAAAAGGCAATTACTTTCTATGAGAAAAGTTTAGAACTGGATAATGATCAAACTGATGCTTGGTTGGGTATAGGTGTGGTAAAGGACTTAAATAAGCAGCCTGAAGAAGCGGTTAAGTTTGTTAAAAAAGCACTAGAGAAAGATCCTGAAAATGTTGAGTATTTATACGTTTATGCAGAAATCCTTGGAAAACTGGGTGAAACTGAAAAGTCAAAAAAAATATTTAGAAGAGTAGTTGACTTGGATCCTGATAATATAGACGCTTGGTTAGATTATTCCAATATTTTGTTTGAAAAGTCTTCGCCTAAAGATGCTGCTAAATTATTGAAAGATGCAATAGCTTTAAATGGCGACCAGGAAGAATTACAATATAGACTAGTTGCTTATCAAATATCTGTTGGAGACAGCGAAAATGCAAAGATTAACCTACGTAAAGCATTATCTGCAAATTACAAAGGTCATGAAAAACTTTTCGAATTTTATCCACAAGCTAAAGATATCACCGAAATTGTTGATATTATTGCAGATTATAAGAAATAATTATGAATTTTGAATTACCATATATGCCCTCTAGGCCTGAAAAGCCTAGAGAGAAAGGATTGACGATGATGATGGATAAAGGTTTGAGCGTTCGCCAAACAGAAGACTTTATTGAAAGCGCGGGGAATTTAACGGATGTTATTAAGTTTGGATTTGGAACCTCTTTAGTTACGAATAGATTAGAAGAGAAGATTAAATTATATAAAGAAGCTGGAGTTCGGCCTTATTTTGGGGGTACACTTTTTGAGGCTTTTATCGCAAGAGGAAGATTTGATGATTATCAGAAGTTTGTGGATAAGATGGGGTTGGATCTGTGTGAAGTATCTGATGGTTCTATTATTATTCCTCAAGATGAGAAATGTGAATACATTAGTAAACTTGCAAAAAATTTCACGGTATTTAGTGAGGTAGGTTCCAAAGAAGAAGGTATGATTATTAGTCCTGGAAAATGGATTAGAATGATGACCAATGAACTAGAAGCTGGTTCTTGGAAAGTTATTGCTGAAGGTAGAGAAAGCGGGTCTGTTGGTATTTTTAGAAGAAATGGCCAGCCACACACTGTGTTAATTAATAAAATTATAGCTAAGATAAAGCCAGAACAAATATTATGGGAAGCGCCGGTTAAAACACAGCAAGTTTGGTTTATTAATTTATTTGGTGAAAATGTAAATCTTGGAAATATAGCGCCGCATGAAGTTATTCCATTAGAATGTCTGCGATTAGGATTACGTGGAGATACATTTTTTAATTACTTACCAGATAATGTGGTAATTGAGAAGAAACAAAAAATTGAAGCTGAATCAAAGTAATTATGAAAACTATTTCTGTAGAAGAACTTAAAGCTAAGTTTGATAATTCTGAAAACTTTCAATTAATTGACATTCGTGAAGAATACGAATTAGAATTAGCTAGCATTGGGGGCGACCACATCCCTATGGGGGAAGTTAGAAATAACTTGGACAAAATCCGTAAAGATATTCCTGTAATTATTCATTGTAGAGGAGGGAAAAGAAGTGGTAATATGGTCGTATTTTTATCTGATAATGGTTACGATAACTTGTATAGTCTAGAAGGCGGAATAAATGCTTGGGCTGAGCAAGTTGATACTACAATGAATGTTTATTAGATGAGAAGTCTATTCGATTACTTTGTGCTTTTATTAAAAGGAATGGCAATGGGAGCAGCAGATGTTGTTCCTGGCGTTTCAGGAGGCACTATAGCTTTTATATCTGGCATTTATGAAGAATTACTAGAAACAATAAATTCTGTTAATCTAGGAGCCTTGAAAACGCTTAAAAAGGAAGGTGTAAAAGCTGCATGGAAGTCAATTAATGGAAATTTTATTGTAACGTTATTTTTAGGGATAGGAATTAGTATTGCCTCTCTCGCTAAATTAATAAGTTATTTACTGGAAGCACACCCTATATTAATTTGGAGCTTCTTTTTTGGATTGGTTCTCGCGAGTATTGTATATGTTGGAAAACAAGTAAAGAGCTGGAATGCTGGGTCCATAGTTAGTTTAATTATTGGAACGGGATTGGCTTTTTGGATTACCGTTCTGCCTCCGATGGCAAATTCAGATGAGATGTGGTTTATGTTTGCCTCAGGGATGATAGCCATTTGCGCTATGATTTTACCAGGTATTTCTGGGAGTTTTATCTTATTGCTAATGGGTTCATATCAAACTGTTTTGGGAGCTGTAAAAGATAAGGATCTTTTAACAATAGGAGTTTTTATGGCTGGCGCTGTAATTGGACTTTTATCTTTTTCTAGAGTGTTAAAATGGATGTTTACTAAGTACCACGATTTAACGATTGCTGTTTTAACAGGTTTTTTAATCGGTTCTTTAAATAAACTATGGCCTTGGAAGGAAACCATCAGCACAAGAATTAATTCACATGATGAGGTTGTTCCATTTATTCAAGAAAACGTTTTTCCGGCTGATATGGTGGGAGAACCCCAGGTTATGTATGCAGTTGCATTTTGCATTCTTGGTGCTGGATTAATTTTAGGAATGGAGCTCGTTTCTAAAAAAATGAAAAAAGCGTAATGAAAACCTACGGCTTAATAGGAAAATCACTATCGCATTCTTTTTCAAAAAATTACTTTACTGAAAAATTTGATGATCTAGGATTGACTGATTCTGAGTATATCAATATTGAAATCGAAGCTATTGAAGAGTTTGTTGAGAAAGTAAAAGAACTTAAACCTAAAGGACTTAATGTCACTATACCGTATAAGAAAGCCATACTTCCATTTTTAGATGAGTTAGATGAGGTTGCTAAAGAAATAGGAGCGGTTAATACCATTGTATTTAAGAATGGAAACTTAAAAGGATATAACACAGACGCTTTTGGTTTTCACCAAAGTATCAAGCCATTTTTTAAGTCTCAACATGAAAGAGCTTTAATCTTAGGAACAGGAGGAGCATCTAAAGCGGTAGAATATGTTTTAAAGCAATATGGTGTTGACGTGTTATTTGCATCTAGATCTGAAACGAAAGACAATATTCTAAATTGGAACGATATCAACGAAAATGTAATCAAACAGCATTTATTAATAATCAATTGTACGCCATTAGGTATGTTTCCGAATATTGCTTCAAAACCGGTCATCTCTTATTCCGCATTGACAGAAAGACACTTATTAGTGGACTTGGTCTATAATCCGGATGAAACCCTTTTTCTAAAGCTAGGCAAAGAGAATGGTGCGAAAGTTATAAATGGGTTAACAATGTTACAACAACAAGCTGAGAAGTCTTGGAGACTTTGGAATAAATAATTCTTTTTTCCCTACGCAGGTAGGAAACTTATGATGGAGGCTTTTTTATAAGACTTCTGCCTTCGTAAAGGTGAAGTATGGTAGGTGAGCTTGTCGAACCTAAACCAATGGGATACTCAATATGCCCATTAAAATTATCACTTTATATATCGTATTGATTCTATCAAAATGGGTTGGTGTTTTGGAAAATTTTAAAAGCAATATACTTCCACCGATTAATGATGAGCTGATTATAAAGTAATATAATATATACCGGTTAACAATATCTGGAAATAAGACTCCAACTGGAATTAATGAGAAGAGCATAGAGCCAAGAATAATATATTTTGTTTTTCGGATACCTATTATAATAGGTAGTGATTTTTCTCCAACAATTAAATCCCCTTTTAAATACACCATTTTCTTAATTACTTCTCTTGTTAGGGTCACGGCAAACAAGTAGCCTATGTATAATATAACGGTCAGGTTTGTTTCCAAATAGAAGATAGTAAGACTTACAAAAGGGGCTACAGTTAATAATGATGCACCAAGTTCTCCTGCGATTGGTTTTTTTCTTAATTTATGAGAATAGAACCATAAAGAAAACGAAAATATTGTATTAAAAACTAGGACTTTCCATCCTACAATAAGGCTCAGTATAAATCCAATCAGTATAAATATACCATATGCGCGTAAACAAGATGTCTTACTGATAACGCGATTGAAAATAGTTTCTTTAGGACGATTTATAATATCCTTCTCAAAATCATAAAAGGCATTTATTATGTAGCCTGCCATTATGAAAAATGCTAGGGAAGCTATTGTAAGATGCAGCTTATAAGATAGAGAAACTTCTAACCAATTCTCTCTTGGATTAATTAAGAATATTGCAGAAAGGTATAGAGCAAATGTAATCAGAAAGATGTTGTACCAACGGACTAATGTAAATAGAGCCAGAAACTTTACAAAAAGATATTTTTGTTTCCTGCTAAATGCCATTATATTGAGTAGGGTGTCTAAAAATTATGGATTACGTCCAATTGGTAATCGTTTAATTTCGTTCGAGCATTGTCTATATCTTTTGTAAACCCTAAGATAAATCCTCCTCCTCCTGAGCCACAAAGCTTCAAATAGTAAGCATTACTATCCAATCCGTCTTGCCACAGTTTTTGATATGCTTTCGGAATCATTGGTTTAAAGTTATCTAAGACAATTTTAGATAAGTTTTTGACATTGGATAACAAGCCTTTACCATCTTTATTTAAGAATGCTTCAATACTTGCGTCGTTATATTTATTAAATTGATTTTTAATCATCTTTCTAAAGCCATCTTCTTTGCAACGCTCTAAAAAATGGTTAACTAACGGTTGTGTTTTTCCTGTAAGTCCAGTATTTAAAAGAAAAATTGCTCCTTTGCTTTCCCCTTGTTCCGGAAGACCAATAGTTCCTAATTCTGTTTTAGATTTAATTAAAATAGGAAGGTTTAGATAGCAAATTAATGGATCAAGACCAGAGCTAGTGCCATGAAAATAGCTTTCTAAATTCCCAAAAATTCGCTTTAATTCAAGTATGTCAGAATTATCAGTAGAACCTAATTTGTTGATACAATATTTATTGTAAATAGCAGCAACTAAAGCTCCTGAGCTCCCAACCCCATATCCTTGCGGGATACTAGAGTCAAATAACATGCCCTTCGAAATGTCAATTTTAAAAGTCTCTAAATCCAAATCACATGGTAATTTGTTTTCGGCTTTTAATGTATTTAAATGCGAAAGGTATTTCTGTAATTCTTTATTAGAATCTTTAGAAAATTTTTCGTCGTCTGAGTGAAAGATAAAACTTCCTTTATAACTATTGTAAGGTATGGACAACCCCATTGAATCTTCAATGATACCATACTCTCCAAATAGAAGAATTTTACCGTAAAAAAGTGAATCTTTAATTACACTCATAAACTTACTTGTTTTGGTCCTAAACCAACATTATCGCAAATATACGCTCCATTTTCGCAAAACACAACTAATTCAGACTTAATGAAGTCTAGCGCAGCTTGCTTTTCCGCTTCTGGATACAGTAAATGAACATTTGCTCCTGCGTCTAGAGTTATAGTCAAATTAAGTTGATTCTTCTCTCTGAATGCCCAAACTTTTTCAATAATTGCTATCGTATTTGGTCTTACTAATAAAAAATAAGGGTCAGAACTCATCATCATAGCATGGAGAGTTAGTGCTTCAGTTTCCACTATTTTATTGAATGCTATTAAATCTCCCGTTTGCAATACGCATTTCAATTTACTTAAGTTACTGTTTGCTTGTTCAAACCTTGCCTCTGCAAAAGGATGTTGATGCATAAGTCCATGTCCTAGGGTACTGCTTACTTGTTTTTGGCCTTTGTCAACTAATAGAATAGTATCCTGATATGTTGTAAACACCGGATGTATATCATCATAGGGGGTTCCAATAACGTCTGAACTATTTTTTAGCTCATTGTGCTTTCCCCAAGATGCCATTTTCGGAAATAGCGAACGACAGGCACTTCCAGAGCCTAACCTAGCAAGAAAAGATGCTTTGTTTAGAAATTTTTCACCTTTAAATTCTGAATTAATGTTTTGTTCGATTGAACAAATGCATAATGCTAAAGCACTTAATCCAGATGCAGAGGAAGCAATTCCACTACTATGTGGGAATGAATTAGAGGTGTCAATTCTAAATTTATATTTATTGATAAACGAAGAATATTGGCTTATTCGCTCAAAAAATGTTTTTATTTTTGGTTCAAAACCTTCTTCTCTTTTTCCATCTACATAGACTTCGAATGTAAGTTCTTCAGAAACCGAGAATGTTAGAGTAGTGGTAGTTTTACAATTATTTAAAGTAAAGCTTATTGAAGGGTTTGCTGGAAGTTGCTCCTTTTTCTTGCCCCAATACTTTACTAAGGCAATATTAGAAGGACTTTCCCAAGAGACTGTACCTTCTGGTAAATTCTCTGTACTCCCTATATATATATAATTACCTATCATGGTTTTCTCAATGAAACAAAGTTATTGGTATTGTAAAAGCAATGATAAAATAGGTTAAGCAATTATTAACAGGGATGTTAACAGAAAGAATGTAAAATGTAGTTTGTATTGGGCAAGTTTTTAATTACTTTCTATATTAAACCCTTCACCAATAACCTTAAAAGCAGTTCTTCTGTTTCTTTGGTGATATTCTTCTTTTTTAGAATTATCAGTAGTGTTGTCTATATATTCAGGAGTTAATATGATTCGGTTACCTTTAGAATCTATAATTGGAAATTCATTGCTGTCTTTCAAATGAGTTGGAGTAGATTCTCCGAACCCTTTAGCTTGCAACCTTTCTTTAGGTACACCTTTTTTTACTAAATAATCGACACATGATTTAGCTCTTCTATTTGAAAGGTCCATGTTGTAGTCCTCATTTCCACGATAATCGGTATGAGAATTTATTTGGACAATTAAATTATCGTTTAATTCTAGGAACTCTATTAATAAATCAAGTTCTACAAGTGATTTTTCTCGGAGTTTGTGTGAATCATAATCGTATTCAATACCTTTTATTTCTATTTCATCGCCTCCAATGTTTCGTAAGAAAAAGTCTTGTGTGAAAGTAGTTGACTCAGTGACTCCCTTTGTGCTAATACTAGCAGCATCCGCAAAATATCCCAATTTAGTCCCTTTCATAAATATTTCAACATCTTGTGATAATTCTAATTCATAAAACCCATTATCGTCAGTATAAATACTAAAAGGTTCAAAATTAAATTCAACATCTTTAAATGTTATTTTAACATTTGAGAGGATATCATTGCTTACAGCATCAAATGAAAGTCCTTCGATCATAATACGAATAGGTTCATTTTTTACTTCATAAATATCAAAGCAATGTCCACTTTCACATTTTGCTCTGTCACTCGAGAAAAACCCTTTTTTCAAATAATTATCCCAGATCATATAAGAATCATCTCTAGGAGAATTTATTGGTTCGCTAAGGTTAATTGGTCCGGAGTAACTCTTAGTATCACGATCATATGAACATTTAAATATGTCCAAACCACCAATTGACTTGTGCCCGTTGGAACTAAAAAAAAGAGTGGAAGTTGTTTCGTGGAAAAAGGGAGTTACTTCATCAAATTTTGAATTTACCATAGGACCAAGGTTTCTTGCTTTATTTAAAGGGTTTCCAAATTTGTCAATTCGTACTTTCCATATGTCC
>ENA-OSET01005036-OSET01005036.1-sediment-metagenome-genome-assembly--contig:-NODE-5036-length-11369-cov-3.445625_pt1 | contig 11369 bp, 12 predicted proteins | sample MGYA00237882_ERZ534229 | MGnify/ENA primary metagenome ERZ534229 (study PRJEB26408, sample SAMN06266212) | sediment metagenome | isolation source: Hudson Canyon methane seep mesocosm | place...
CCACATTTTCCAACCTAAATAAATTAAATAGGCGGCACCCACAATACGAATAACGTTAAAAATCTCAACCCACTGTGTGGCAATCATCGCGAGGCCAAAGCAAGCGGCAACGAGATAGAGAATATCGCTGATAGTCATTCCAAGCGCTAGCATAAAACAAGACCCAGAGCCTTTGACTAATGCCCGTGCCATGATCGCAAAAACACCAGGGCCTGGTGTGATCCCAAAAACGAGAATGGCGAAAAAGAACGAAAGTGCACTTTCTAGTGTCATGACAAAAACCCAGCTTACTAGCAATCTTGGAGCTTACCAGTTTAGTCCAAAAAAATCAGTTCATTCATGCACTAAGAACACCTAATAATAGACCAAGAGAAATAGGAGTGGGGACTATATTCCGCCCGTAAGGCTTAAGTAAATTAATGCACTTTGTAAGTTCCATCGATCTAATTTTGGGCGATCATAAATATGTGATGGTCATTTTCTAGCATAAATGCTTGCTTAAGCAATCCTTTGAATATGCTGGGAGGCTTGCTAAAGTTATAATCTAAAATGCGAAGTAACCTATAGCCGACTTCGATAAGCCTGCTTAAAAATACATAATAATTTTCTTATGAAAATATTTAAAAAATACAACTCAACAAGCTATTCAGACGCCTTGATGAAAGAGGCTGGAGGGCTGCGACTCTTAAGACAAGAGTTAGGTGAAAGTGGCAATCTTAATATTAATATTCCACAAGTCTTGAGAGTTACAGAAACAGTGTTAGAGGTGAGGGCTGTTGATGCGCAACCGGCTAATCAAATCTTGATGCAACAACTGGGGACCGGTTTGGCACGGTTGCATCAGGTAAAGCATATGTCCTACGGTCTTAATGAAAATAACTACATTGGTCTGAACCCACAGATAAATAGCCTTACAGATAATTGGGGTGCATTTTTCGTAGAATCTCGCCTGCTTTATCAAGTTAGCCTGATAAAGCAAAGCTCGCTCAAGACGCACTTCCAGAAAGTTCTGATTCAAAACCAACAAACACTCATCAATTTTCTCAATGCTAATTGTGAACAAGCGAGTCTTGTACATGGGGATTTATGGTCGGGTAATGTTTTATTTGACGATAGCTCTGTTTGGTTAATCGACCCAGCTGTTTTCTTTGGTGATAGAGAGGTGGATCTGGCAATGACCGAAATGTTTGGTGGTTTTACCGAAAGTTTTTATTGTGCTTACGATGAAGTTTATCCACGTACGGTAGTTTATGACCAAAAGAAGGAGTTATATAACCTCTACCATTATTTGAATCACTATAACTTGTTTGGCAACGATTATCTTCAAGCTTGTCAACAGGGCTTTAATGCAATGGAGGCGTTTTGATTTCTGTACAAGCCCGTGTTTCCTTAAGATTTTTGCTATAAAAATACGGATAGGATTCTAAGTTATTCCTTAGCGATTACAGTAGGTCACTGGAGGCATGAAGGTCTGGTAAAAAGGCTAATAGTAATATGCCGTAATTACGGGGGGAGTAGATCAGTTCCACTTGAAGGGGGAGTTACAATACAAAATTTTGTCAGTGGAAACTAGCATTTCCTATGTCGTTATGTTTTTCTTGTTGGCTTAAAAAGCAGGTGCATTTTTGAATTGTTAAGTTGCTCTTACAACCGGTATAAATTATGAGGCGTCTATATACACACGATAATTTATTTTTCATTTTTAATATTCGAAATATACTCGAGAATAATAATGTTCAATGTGAAGTTAGAAATGAAAACATTTCTTCTGCAGCTGGTGAATTGCCACCTATAGAAGTTTGGCCAGAATTATGGGTGATACGCGAGCAAGATTATAAAAAATCTGAAGAGTTATTGGCAGAAACACTTTCTGGTGATTTAAGCGCAACTACATGGTTTTGCCAGGCTTGTAATGAAACAAACCCTCCTGCATTTGAACTTTGCTGGCAGTGTGGAGGTGATCGAATGAAGGGTGATATGTCTAGATAGTTCTATAGATTGCCATTTAAGTGCCCTAGTTATTTAGTACGGATTCCATCCCTAAAATAGTTAGCTATCAATAGATATTCTTCATATAAATTTCATTTTTTATACCTAACGCTTATTAATTAAATCTTACTGTTAATAATTAAGTTAGGCAAAGGGCTTTATCCTCTCAAATACTCTCTCCGTAAAGAATAGGTGTTCGATTTAAACTACTCGCTATTTGATAACTTCTACGCATTATTATCGTTAGTCGTTTTTAATATCGAGTCTAATATACAATTAAAGGATAGTTAGGAATGCAAAAAATCACAAGGATTGCAGCTGTTGTAACTGCTGCATTTTCGTTAACTGCTTGTTTAGAGGTTGATGATAATGGTCAAGATGATCAAATAGTTTTAGAGCTACAACAGCACAATGAATTATTGTTAAAACAAAGCGAATTAGCAAAAACACCAATAACGCTTTATGGGACTGTAATAGACTTGGGTACCAACGAACCTGTTACTGGTGCGAAAGTAAAGCTTAAATTAGGTCACGAGTGGAGAGATGCAGTCGATGTCGAGAATGGGGAGTTCTCTATCGAAGCACTACCATCATCAACTGATTATGAAATATTGGTTGAAAGTCCAGAAGGGAGCTTCCTTGATAAAACCTATACTGGTGTAACGCGAGTCAGCATAGATGGCCAGGCTATTTTGCAAAACTTAGGTGAGCTAGTCGTTTCGGAAAGTATTGTTAAGTCGTTTTCTGTATTAGATGCTGACTCAAGTGAGCCAATCACAGGGCTGGAATTTAAAACTATTATCAATACATCCTTTAATAATAGCGGCGTAAAACAACAAACTTATGTTTCTACATTCAATTCAGATACTAATCAATATTCAATTACGCTACCTAAATATGAAGAGTTAGATATTACAGCTTCGATGGATATCGATAACGACGGAATTTTAGATTATACGCCTGACTTGTCAGGTTTATCAGCTTCTTCGTTTTATTCTGAAAGCGATTTACGAATTGATAATAAAGAGTTTCTTAATGTAGAAAATTTATATCTAGTCGCTGCGCCAGAACTACGAGAACTTGAAATTAGAGTGTCAGTTATTGATGAAGCGGGAGAAGCCATTCAAGGTTTAGATTTATTCATACCTGACCCAAATAAAGGTCGAGTTTTGCCACTATTCGATAATGAAACAGGGCAATATATTCTAAATGTAAAATTTAGTACTGAATTCAATATTAATATCCCCGCTTTTTCAGATGAGTCCGAATCCTACTCAAGTTCAGCGATAAGAATTAATGCGGGAGTCGATTCAATATACCGCGTGTATTTATTAGGAAGTAGTTCCTACACCTCTTCATTTAATGTTAAAGCAATAGAAAATGGCTTGGATCTGGTTATCCAGCCTCAATTAACTGCTGCTACAGATTCGCCAAAAGTAATTGCCAAAGCGTTGAGTAATGAAACACTTAACCCAGAATTCAAAATATTTTACTCCTCTCCAATATCTATTAATGAAGCCTCATATAGGCTTGAGCAACTTAATGTTTTAGACGTTATCGAGGGAAATGCTAGTGACACGGATGATGTGCTAGAAGGGTCGGCTTACTTTAGTGTAGAAAACAAAAAAATTGAAGTCACGGCTGAGTTAGCACACAAAGGCACTTTTTTGACTTTAACACCCACAGAAGTGCTATCTTTTGATTATGACTACCGTTTTAGCGTCGATACTGTTTTGGATGTAGTTAAAGATGAGGATGTTAATATCAATAGCGATGAGGTGGTTGTATACACTGCTGATAAATCTGTTTTTGATATTAGCCAAGTAAAGTATGATAATAATAATTATACGACTGGCGGCGAAGTGATTAAGCGCACAAATACTGCAGGGGAATCAAACGCTTACTATAATCTCCGCGGCACAGCATACTTATACTTTCCCCGTTCGATAATGAGTTTGGATAACTTTGAATTAAAATTTAAATCACAAGACCTTAACTTTGGTGGCTTTAGTCCAGGTTATTCATATACAGTCGTTGAGAATGGCCAATTTAATTATTCAAACAATATCACTACTACCTATAGTGTCGCTCAGAATGAAAACGAGCTAGGCGCATATTATAGTGTAGAGAAAGGGGCTGCAGTACCGAATGGTAGTTGGTATTCTCATTCTACTAACGAGTATCTATACGACAATACCGATATAAACACCAACACTGTTACTTTTGATTATTCTTTTGAAACAAAAGAGGGAGTTAAAGAAACGGGTGAAATAACCTTACCCGTTTTATAATATAACTAACAAAGTATAAATCCCTTATCCAGATTTTTACAATTATCTGGATAAGGCTGAGAAAATACTGATGTGCACTAATATTCATTCTGCTTACCTCTATGTTTAGCTTGCTCATCTGTATGAGCATTTGATTCTGACCTAAATGACAATACGTTCAAGTTAACCTTAAACTTCATAAAAGCAGATAATTACGATTTCTATAAATAGATATAACGATGTGTTTGAGTACTATGCTTGCCTGTCTATATGATTTCTTGTCAAAGGAACAAAGCTTACAGGTAATATTTGTTTTGTTTTTATGAGCCCATTAAAATTTTTTTCGACGACGACTAGTTGTTGGGTTTGATATTGTTGCCCAACCGGAATGATTAAATTACCACCTGGTTTAAGTTGGTCGATTAAAGGTGGAGGAATCTTTTCACTAGCCGCAGTGACGATGATTGCATCGAAAGGAGCGTGCGCAGCCCAGCCGTGATATCCATCTCCGGAGCGAACTTCAATATTATTATACCCAAGCTCTTTAAGTCTTGTCTTCGCTTGATCTGCTAGTGCTTTAATAATTTCTAAGCTATAGACTTGCTTAACGAGCGAGGCTAAAACAGCCGCTTGGTAACCTGAACCAGTTCCTATTTCTAGTACGACATTATGCGGTTGCAGTTGAATTAGATCAGTCATTAAGGCAACGATGTAGGGTTGAGAGATGGTTTGACCATATCCAATTCCTAAAGGTTGATTTTCGTAAGCTAAAGCTTGCAACTTTTTTGAGATAAACTTCTGGCGTTCAATTTTTTCAATAACACACATTACTCTATCATCCAGTTCACTTTTACCAATATAGGAACGAGTACGGATTACGTCGGCTTTGATTTCATTCACCATATATTTTTGCATAATATATATGCCTAGTGAGAGGTTTCTAAGACTACTATGACATGTTTAGGTGTAGAGTAAATAAGATTGCATTATAGATTTCTATCTTAAATATTGAGGCCAAGATGAAAAGCTTTTTTGTGACGGTTTGTTTGATTTATCTAAGTGTTTGCTTAGCTATGTTTTTATTACAACGTAAGTTTCTGTACTTTCCTGTACCAGCTATTATCTCTAGCTCTTTAGCAAAGAATGTTGAAGCAATTAGTTTTGAAACAGATAGCCAAATACTTCGAGGTTGGCTGATCAACAAAGGGCGCGATAAGGCTTTAGTTTATTATGGGGGAAATGCTGAGAACATCGAACAAAATATTGACTTCTTTAAAGCGATAAATTCAGATTATTCTATTTACCTAGTCCCTTACCGAGGGTATGGCAATAATAGTGGAACACCTTCTGAGGAGAAACTATTTCAGGATGCACTTTATATATTTGACGAATTGAATAAACAGCATCAGAGTTTGTCATTAATGGGGCGCAGCTTAGGTTCTGGGGTCGCAGTATATGTGGCAGCTAAGCGCAAAGTTGAGAACCTGATTCTTGTTACGCCGTTTGATAGCATCGAAAACGTTGCAAAACATATCTACTGGATGTTCCCAGTGTCATTATTGATAAGAGACAAATATAACTCTTTTGAAAGGGCGAACATGATAAAGGCGGATGACATTCTGATATTGATAGCTGAGCATGACGAAGTAATACCCAGAGCCAGAACTGAGAATCTTGTTAAGCAACTTAGAAATCAAAAGTTTGAATCCCTTGTTATCAAGGGGGCAGGTCACAATGACATCTCCATTTATCCGGAATTCTCATTGAGTATTCAAAGTAGGCTTAATTAGATAGAGCTATAGAGAATATGACTCAACTAACTTTTAAATTTAGCCTTAAATTGTTCAATAAGCGCAGCTTTATTTCTTTTATAAGTTTTCAAGAAGTGTGAAGGGGTATTTGTAAGGGAATCATGTTGCGCACTCCAAGCCGTTATCTCTATCAACGCAGGCAATAATGCTTGACCCTTATCTGTGAGTGAGTAAATAAATTTAGAGGCATTCTCAGGATCAGTTGATTTACTAATAACACTTTTGGCTTCTAACTTTTGAAGCCTGTCAGCGAGGATATTTGTAGATATTTTTTCGTCAGAAGCTAAGAAATCACTGTAATGACGCTTTCCTTTAAACATAAGGTCACGAATGACCAGAAGCGTCCATTTATCGCCAAATGTTTCCACAGCAAAGTTAATCGGGCAGTTTGATCGTAAGTTTTCAGAGTTTTCATTCATGTCGTTATTTAATCAAAGCAACTTGTGTTTTGCAAGTATGTTGTTTAGACTTCTTGCAAAATGCAAGTTGTTTGAGTGGGCTTTGAGTAGAGATTATATATATGAAGAAAAGACAATTAGTGTTGAGTATTTTAATAATTCCATTGTTGTTTCTTATTATTTGGTATCAAGGCGGGGGCGAGCCACTTACAGAAGAGGAAGTTGATTATTATCTATCTATTATAAAGGAACAAAAACAAAGTCCTGGAGGTAAGCATGACCTTAAAGTGCTGAAAAGATTTCTAGCTCATGATGATGGTAAGCCATTTTATACGGTAAACTTATATAAATATCACTCTGAACCAGAATATGAATTCGGCTCACAATATTACAATAAATATGTTGATGAAAGTGGGAGAGATGCATTTGATCGATTCACTAAAGTGATGATTAAACTACTCGTTAGTCATTCTTCCCACCCGATATTTGGTAGTGATTGGGTAGATGATGGTGAAAGTAACTGGGATAGGCTTGTGATCGTTCGGTACAGAAGTCGTCGAGATATAGCTGAAATTTTTGCTAGTGATGAGTTTGCTAATGCAAGTGAACATAAATGGGCTGCTTTAGCTGATCATGATAGATTACTAGTACAGGGGCTTCATATACCAAGCTTTTATTTTATAGTTTCTACAGTATTATTATTTATTTGTATTTTGTATTTTGTATATCAACGTAAAAGAGGCGTTAGTTAGCCTTTAGACAAACTTGTCGCTCAAACTTGTCGCTCAAACTTATCCAGAATATCAGCGTTGGTTTCAAAGATAATTGTGCAGTCAAAACAGATGAGTTATAGACGCTCGACCAAAACAGCCCTTTACATCGCTAGCGTGGAGTGAATTAAAGGGCTTATTCTAAGTAAATTACAAACTTAAGTGTTCAGTCATGATTCTATCAACATCGATCTTTTTGATGCCTTCGTTGAAAATCTTTGTAAGGCGATCGCCTTCAGGGCCTTTTCTGAAGCAGATATAAAGTTTTTTGTTTGCTAATAACTTTGAATTAAATTCAAGTTCATTTTTAATTTGTGAGAGTTCAGGTTCTGATTTTAATAGATAACTCAAAACATTCTTATCAATTACAGCAAGTTCTATTCGAGCGGCGGCTACTTTTCGAATATTATGTAAGTCTGAAACAACAGTTTTTACGTTAATTTTACCGCTTGCGGCCTTCTGATCAAATTCCTCGGTATTTACATAATCTTGTACGGTCCCGATTTTATATTGGCTTAAGTCTTCAAGATTTTCCCATTTGATAGCATTTGACTTTTTTTGGACAAAACCTAGCGGACCGGAGCCCATTTCATCACTAAAAATAAACTCTTTCTCTATCTCTTTTGAGTAATACTCAGGAAAGTAACCAACATATTTTGAGCCTTTATCCTTTGCATTATTTACAGCCCGAGACCAAGGATAAAAATCAACAACAAGTTCATAATTCATTGCTTTAAATGCAGCTTTGGCTACAGCAACTGACGCACCATGGTCAGGAAGTTTCTTGTCAGAATATGGTGGCCAGCTTAATGATGTTAAATAAATTTTTTGATCTGCACTGGCTACAAGACATGTAAATGTGAGCAATGCAAAAATGATGATGCGAAAGGTATTTTTCATTTAATTCTCCGTAAGTTTAAAATAAAATATAGCCTTGATCGAAGCTTTATCAAGTCTTAATAATTAATTAGAGAACTCATGATTGGAATTGGTGATAAGTATTATAAACTGGCTGTTTATATAGGAAATAGGCCTCCTCTTGATGAGTATGAGTCACTAGAAGGTTTGATCCATGCTGTAGAAGGTGAGTTATCTCGAATTGGGCGTGAAACTGGTAATCATTGGCGTAAGATTATTAATATTTACGCAAAATTGGGTTTTGCTTTAAGTCCAGAGGGGTATTCGACCTGGCAGACTTATCGAGATGGCTTTTTACTTACAAAGACTTCACGTCAGGCCATGTTATTTAATGATCGCATTCTTACTGATGATGAAAACTGTATCAATATTATTTGCGGTAAAACTCATGCCAAAAAATTGCAGGGCGATAATGATTTGTGCTGGCTTGATGAGGATTTCGCGATAGATTCTAACAACCGTATAATCGTTACACCGTATTTTGATTACCGTCAATTATCCAATATAAAACTTGAAAAGCTCGTTAGTATTATTCAAAAATTTTAAGCTAAATTGAGATATATCATTTTGTTTTAATAAAATTACCTGCATCTTGTTTTAGTGAAGTCTGTCTGTGATAAGCTCCGTTTTATATTATTGATTTGAGAAGAGTAAATGAGTTTTATTTGGATTCTTGTGGCCTTTCTATTTGGCTTTATGGCTAAACAAATTGGTCTCCCACCATTAGTCGGTTATTTGTCTGCTGGCTTTATTTTACATGCTTTTGATGTTGAACCTGCTGCTAATTTAGATGCCTTTGCTGAACTGGGTATCACACTAATGTTATTTACCATAGGTTTGAAGGTTAATTTTAAAGACCTGCTTCGTCCTCAAATTTGGGGTTCTGCAATAAGCCATATGAGTATTTGGACTGGTTTATTATTTGGTTTGTTATCGCTTGTCGCTTCAGTCACGACACTTTCTTACTTGAATTACACATTACAGCAAGCCGCCATTATAGGTTTTGCGCTCAGTTTCAGCAGTACCGTGTGTGTATTTAAAATGCTTGAAGGGAGTTCCGAATTAAAAACCCGTCATAGTGATTTATCAATCAGTGTACTGATCATACAAGACCTTGCTGCGGTTATTTTTCTTGTGTTTGCGATTGGGAAAATACCCAGTGTTTGGGCATTTGGTCTTATCGCTTTAGTATTTGTAAGGCCGATCTTTAATAAAATTTCTCACTTAAGCGGGCATGGTGAATTGGTTCCATTACTAGGGTTTTTATTTGCATTAGGTGGGGCTGAACTTTTTAAGTTCGTCGATTTAAAAGGTGATCTAGGGGCGCTGGTGCTCGGCATGCTGGTTGCTGGATTACCTAAAGCGAATGAACTGTATAAATCCTTGATGAGTTTTAAAGATTTATTTTTGATCGGCTTTTTTCTATCGATCGGTTTTACCGCTTTGCCTACTTTGGAAATGTGGTATATAGCCACGGCATTATTACTATTGTTACCGCTTAAATTTGTCTTATTTCACCTTACTTTTGCCATTTTTTCATTTAGGGCACGTACTTCATTTCTTTCTGCATTGCTGCTGACCAATTTTAGTGAATTTGGTTTAATTGTTATTAGTTTAAGTGTTGATCAAACATGGCTGCCAGAACAAAGCCTAGTTATTGTTGCTTTAGCAATTTCAATGTCATTCGTGATCAATACCTTAGTATATAAATATGCGCATGCAATTTTTGCTAGTAATAAGAAATTAATAGCGCGTTTTCAACGTCAATCAGTTTCACGTTTATATGTATTTGATCAACCCGTTGGTGCTGAGGTGATTATTGTAGGTATGGGGCGTGTTGGTTTTGGTGCGTATGAAGACTTGGAACCAGAACTTGGGACCAAAGTTTGGGGTGTTGAGGTTGATAAGAAACGCGCTAAACAATTCAAAGAGCAGGGAAGGAACGTGGTTTTTGGTGATGCTGATGATATTGAGTTCTGGGAGCATATTTATTTAAAAGATGTAAAACTAATCATGCTTGCAATCCCCTCTGTTACTGAAATGAAAAATATTCTGTATCAGCTTCAACACACCGAATACAGAGGTCGCATCGCAGCGATTGCACGCTTTGAAGATGAAAGAAAAGACTTAATTAGTTTGGGGGCTGATGTAGCTTTTAATTACTATGAAGAAGTTGGAGCTGGTTTTGCAGAAGAAAGCCGTCATTTGTTGCACTCGTAATGCAATCTTTGGAGGTTAAAATGTATGCATATCTGCTTTTATTTTGTTTTTCATTAATCTCGAGTGTAGGCGCTTCCGAACTAAACGTTATGACTATAAATACAGAGTGGTTATGGACCCCCCATGATCACCTCGTCGATGGTAGACGCTACAATAAAGGTGATATGTCTGCAAAAGCTTACAATGAAGAAATACGTTTCTATTCAGCTGTTATAAAAAAGCAATCTGTTAATTTGTTAGCTGTTAGCGAAATTGAAAATGAAGTGGTAGCAAATGACTTGGCTCTAGCTTTTGGCCCAGAATGGAAAGCATATTTCAAACAAGGGCGTGATACAGCAACTGGGCAAGATGTAGCCATAATCTCTAAACTTGATCCAGTCATAGGCTCATTAACTGACTTTGGTTTTCCTTCCGGTCAATTACCTGGTTTTTTTGATAAGAAAAAACGTTTGAGTAAAGTGGCGGGTGCCCAGTTTTGGATTTCATCACCAGGTGATGTTAAAAAGAATAAGGTTGGAGTAATAACAGCCCACTTTTTATCAAAAAGAAAAGATAACCTAAAAAAGTCTAAAAACCGCCAACGTCAGGCTTATGCTTTAGTAAAAGCCATGGATGAGTTTATTCGGGAGGTTGATCACTTAATTGTGTTGGGAGACTTTAATGATTTTATTGACTCTAAAACACTGTCAACGTTAATGTCTAAGTATGCGTTAACATCAGCTGAGCCATCGGTAAAAAATAGACGTTCATGGCGAATCGACCATATTTTATTTCGCAACTTTAAACAAATAGAATTCAAGACTATTGATCTGAAAAAATATTCTGACCATGACGCCATCTTTGTAAGTTTGAAGCATTAATAGTTTATTTCATAAACAGCTGTAACATTTAAGTCATAACCTCATCCAATCAATATAGTCGAGATCAGAGTGAGAACCGTATGAGTGATAAATATATTCGTGGCGCGCTATACATATCAACCTTGATAATAGC
>ENA-OSET01005039-OSET01005039.1-sediment-metagenome-genome-assembly--contig:-NODE-5039-length-11366-cov-4.307025_pt1 | contig 11366 bp, 10 predicted proteins | sample MGYA00237882_ERZ534229 | MGnify/ENA primary metagenome ERZ534229 (study PRJEB26408, sample SAMN06266212) | sediment metagenome | isolation source: Hudson Canyon methane seep mesocosm | place...
TTAAAAAAATGAAGGCTAAAGCCTAATACTGCTACTTTAAGAAATATATCCATGTAACCAATTGAAATATATTGTATTTAATTTTATATTACAAAAATAAAATTTACCAAAAAATAGCTAACAAGCACTCGAAACCATATGAATCGTTCAAGGAAATAAAAAATATGAGGAACATACTACTGTAACCCTATGATTTATCAATTTAATTCCTTAAAGTAGCAGTATTAGGGTCAGAGTCAATGCCAGCACGGTAGGTCCGATTAGCATAGCGTAATCGGACGAATGTTGTTCATTACTACCATGCTATATATGAAACTGTCTTCTGGGAAACTGGAAGGCGGTTTTTTTATGCCTGTTACAAAGTGCTTGTTTAGGGATAATAGGGATTAACTAGTTGTCGTTCCTGAATCACAGCATTGAAAGCATCACTACCAGAGTAGTCGTGATGTCGACATCAATGAATAATTTCTGCCGTTAAAGATAGAAATCACGCATGATGTCAAAGAAGTCATAAACGATTACGCAGCGATAGAGGCTTCCATTGTGGATTCAGATAATAACGTTGCTGCATAATTAGCTGATTCAACTAACGCATCTTTACTTAAATGTGCGTATCGTTCAGTGACAGAGATATTATGATGTCCCAATAACTGTTGCACGTTATACAGCGGAACACCTGCATTCACTAACGTTGATGCAAAGGTATGACGCAAATCATGTAATCTAACATCCTTCAAATCCGCACGTACTCTCGCAGTATTCCACGCAGTATAAATATTGATAAACGGTTTGCCTGTTTTAGACGGAAATATGTATTCACTATCATCACGCTTAGGAATCGATTGCAATACCTCCAATAATGCAGCAGTGATCGGAACATGATGCGGTTTACCACTTTTGCTTAACGGTATTGTCCACACCATTGCTTCAAAATCAAAGTGATCCCATTTTGCATGCAAGGCTTCATTGCGTCTAGCCCCTGTTAGAATGAAGAATCGTACAATATACTTCAGCATCTTGTTATCACTTTTCTCAACTTCAATCATCAAACGATTGGCTTCCTCCTTATTTAAGTAGCGTTCCACTTGGTTATTTTCAGGAAATAAATCAAATTTATTAGCAGGATTGGTCGTAACACCGGTCGTATCCCATTTGATCGCCAAGTTATAGAGTGTGCATAAGTGAATCGGAACCTTATTTGCCGTTGCAGGTTTCAATCCTTTGACAACCATGTCGTTATGCAATTTGACCACCATCATGCGTGACACGTCAGACATCAGATGTTGACCAAAACGTGGCAAAATATGAATGTTAAACACGCTTACACTGGTTTCCCATGAACGATTACGTTGTTTGATGTGTGGTAGGAAAAAGTCCTCAAAAAACGACTGTAACGTAGGTGTGGCATTCAATATCATCTTTTCACCGATGAGATTACGTCCTAAATCAATGTCGCTTTTAATACGTTTCGCTTCCGTTCGTGCATCTGAAACCATCATGGCATTGGCATCACCAATACGATGTACACGGGTTTTCTTATTCTGTTGGTATCGTAGACTGAATGTTTTACCACCCGATTTGCGTACTTCAAGATAAAATCCCATCAATTCGGTATCACTATAGGATTCATGACCTTTTGAGCCTAAGTGACGTACAGCATTGCAAAATTTTTGTGTGAGCTTGATTTTAGCCATATTAAGTCCCTGATAGTGTGTAATAGTGAATAATATATCGATAATTCACCATGAGATCAATGTAAAAGTTGATACTATCATGGGGGTTGTTGTTCGTATTTAAAGCATAATAACCTATTAAGTGACAAAAAATTATATAGGGTGGTGCGTCTATGCTACTATGACACCTTGTAAAATTACCAACTAAACCAACGCTAATAGGAGGCTGGAGATGTTAAAAGATAAAGACAGTTCGAGATGGATCGTAACGGAAATCAAGTTATGTCGAATGGTACTGTGTGCAACACAACAGCAAATAGCAGATGCATTAGGCGTGTCAGTACAGACGGTCAAACGATTAGAAAAACCCGATGCCAACCCAAGACTTAAGACTATCATAAGTCTGAGAAAACTGTATGCAGCATTAGGCGTAAAATTTGAACTAAGTGATGAGGGAACAATGGCATTTAAATTATCAACAGAAGTGACTAATGATATTGCAGAGGGTAGGCTTGCTAAGGGAACACTCTCTAGGTTGAATCATCTAACACTTGACAGTTGCTAATCAACCACGTTATTAAAAATTTCATATAGATATTAATGAGTATAGCCTCTACATACCTTGTCGTTGCTATAAACGTCCCCTTTGAATGGATTAAGTTTAACGACTTGATTCATAATTAAGAGTATCGCTTACTGCATTATGTGGTGAGTCATATTCTTTAAAATACAAAGAGGATTCATTCACATTACTATCAAGGGGGTTGTTAATGATCACACTGATGCACACTATTAAAATGGCAAGTTTGTTTGTCTTAAATACTCTCAAGCTATCGTTATTCGTAGTCTTAAAAATGTTGACAGCCATGAGCTGGTTAATTCTTATGACTCATCGTTAACCTATTTCAAAATATATTATATTAGCCTCAGCGTTCAAATGAATGTCTGGGGCTTTTTTACGCTTATCGGAAACAGGACTTACATTATGTCACCTTTATTAAAGTTAAAAGATGTTCAAGATCAAGAAATTGATTTACAACTAAATGATCAAGATAACTTCCATATTGAATATGATATTTGGGATGAATCTATTGATATTACTGAGGTCTACGCAGATCGTATCAGTGTATATGTACTCTTAACAGAAAAATTATTACGGGATATTGAAGCTGAAATTTTAACGATTTTAAAGTTCAACTATGCTGAAGACTATCTTGCAGCCATCACTTACTAACGGAGTTTCATATGGAACAGCATATTGGTAATACCTTAACTGCTTTCTCTGATGAGGAAGTGAATCAAGCTAATTTATCGACCCAACAGGATTTTCCTGATTTGTCAGTTGCGACTAAACATATCGTGCCTTTAAGCATTGAATATTGGAGTCCAATTGAAGTAGGTGAAGAAAAATTAGTGTACATCCATAGTATTGGAAGTCATGACGTGCCTGACTTAGAAACATCTAAAGTGAAAACATTAGAGTGCGTAATGTTGTTAGAAAATAATAACGGCAGAATGCGACGTTTCATCAATGCCAGTCGTGTTTTAGTGGGTAATATTCGTGATGCTATTCATCGTGGAGAAATTATACCTGCGACAACACTTACACCACTTGCTATTAGCTATCTTGGTACTGCAAAGAACCGATCCAATGCGTTTAGTTCAAGTCGTTGGCAAATTATTCCATTGATTACACATATTGCGGAGGATCAAGCATGAATGCTCAAACAAGCCCTATTAATGATTTTGATTTTGAATCTGACATTGCAAAAGTAGGTTTTGATTTATCAAGTCTACAGAAAGCAGAGCCTCTCAAAACAGCAGAGGAAATCAAGCAGGAATGGTTATCACAACGTCGTGGTAAATTTACAGCGAGTGAATTTCATCGATTAATGACGTGCCTAACTAAAAGTAATTTACCTGTGGGTGCAATGACGTATGCAACAGAAAAGGCAGTTGAACTTTTAACTGCTGATCCTTTGCCTAATACAAATTTTGTCAGTCGTGATATGCAATGGGGATTAGATCATGAATTAGATGCGATTGCAGCGTTTGAACAGAAAACAGGCTTGGCGGTCAGTCATACTGGAGTTAACCAATCATTGATAATGAAAGGTGACAGTATAGGTGGCACGCCAGATGGGTTGATTAACCAAAATTCTGCCGTTGAAATAAAGTGTCCTAATTCAACAACACATCTAAAGTATTTTGGGATTAGAAGTGCTGAAACGTTAAAAACTATTGCACCTAATTACTATTGGCAAATCCAAGGATTGTTACACATTACAGGACGTGATCACTGGTATTTCATCAGTTACGATCCACGTTACACAGATGTAAATTTAAGATTGTATTGGGTAAAAATATTACCTAATGAACAGGATATAGATTTACTCTCACAACGTTTACAGATGGGGATTGAATACAGAGATGAAATTTTAAAACATACTTTATAAAAAACATTATTTTATAAAAAACGTGTAGCCCTAGCACTTACTGGTGACTGGGGCTTTTTTATGCTTACAAGATAAAAATACTTAGAGAGAATTTATGATGACTAAATTACATGCGACACCTTATGATACCACTGCGATTGGCTTCTACTTTAGTAGCTATGAAGAATATTTAGAAGAATCCGCAACGCATACTAATGACTATGGTCAAGTTGTTGAGGAATATGAAATGCAGTTTATTGACGGTGAACTTTATCAACTATTTGAAGCATGCAATATTGACCAATGCCTTATTAAACACTGGTTTGAAGATATTGAAACACTTTCAAGTGAAGATCAAATTGAGGTATTCTATCGTTGTAAGATGATGGGGGAGGATTCACTTAAAGCTTGTGATAAATTACAGGATGGTGGGGGCATTTATGAGCAGTCTTTAGAGGAATACTGCTACGACTTTATCGAAGAGTCAGGGATAATTGATCTGATACCAGATAGGTTTCAGAATTATTTTAACTACGATCAATATATTTATGATATGAAGCTAGAGGGTAATATGGAAGAGTTCAACTATAGGGGTAAAACTTATGTAGCTGTTGGCTTCCAATAAAATTAAAGGGGAAAGCTTAGGGGGCTTTTCTTTTTAAAGATGGGCTTTTATTAAGCAGCTTTATCAAAAGTATATGATGGATAAGAGTGAAGCTGTCAAATGTATTATTTTTAAAATAAACAGCGAACAGTATCATCAATATTTAATATACTGTTTACAAGTAGCCGGAAGAAATAGAGAGGAAATATTTAAATTAATATATATAAATCAATCATTTATATCAAATATCTTCGTTTGTTTCGTATAGACTTTCAAAAATCAGATACTAAAATAACAGTCATGATAGTCATTAAAGAGCATCATGCGATAGGTATAGTAAGTATTTCAAGACTTCTTTATTTTAATTCAAAAATATAAAAATATAAATTATTAAAGCTGAATCAAGACTATTGATTGCTAGGATAGAAAACCACGAACGATGGTAATAGGTCACCGATAACTTGGAGTGATATTAGTCGGAACGAAATCTTTAATAGGACTATCAGGACTAATTGCATACTGATTATTATTCGACTTCGTTTTCAATTGGTAATCCTCTTGAGCTTCTTTACGAAATACTTTGATGCAACCGGCATGACTACTAAATCGTTGTTTGTGTAACTGAGGCAGTAATGCGATAGTTTTCTTAGGTGTTTTAATCAGATCACCGATGGTAAATTTATTGACGCAGTAGCCCACAACTTTTGGTAAATCACCTAGTTTAAAGGTCTTGAAATCTGTTTCAATTTTAGTAACTGAGGCAAGTTGAAGCTTCTTATTGACAATTTCTGTCCAGTATTTCTGAACCATTTTTTTTGTAATACTTTGGTAAGAACTGAATGAAGCTTTCTGAATCATAATGGCATGGATATGCAGTCCAACACTATCAAAAACGGAATATTCATCATTGGTTTGGATGTGAAAATAAAGTGAGTATCCCAGATTACTAGCTTTAAAGCTTACCTTATTTCCATCATCTTTAACCATTACCTTCTCGAACAATGCCCTAAATAATTTCTTGATTAAGGATAGTTTATCTACAAATTCATTTACCGAAAATCTAGGAATAGTAAGGGTTAAGAGCTTGTTGACATGATTAATTTCCATGTTGCGAAGTTTATTTAACACAGAATATGCAATCGCATACTCGCGGATAATTTTAAAGTAATTGCAGAAAGGACAGAATGGTTTGCCACAACTATCACCGTAACGTGTGATTTTATCTGTATCTTGATTAACAAAGCTAGCCTTCATGCAAGCTGCCAATTTTTTATTAACTAATTGATAGTCATTATAATTATGATGATAGAGGAGTTCAGTGATGTCGTTCAGCTCTATTTTTAGATGCTCTAATACGGTGCTTGGTTTTTTCATGTAAATTCTTGTACATAAAATTGATAGCGTGATTATGAGCGCACCTCAGGCGGAGTACGAGCTTGACTATCAGTCTTAATAGCTAATTTATGGATGAATTAGACGAGAATAAGCTTGCCTATCGCACTTTTAGTGTGATATCCATGTCATTAAATATCTATTTGTAGAAGTTACAAAAACGGGGTTTGTTTAACGGCAGATTTGATATGAGGGTATGTGACGCAAGAGATACGTCACATAGGGTGAGTTGAGGAGGTGCTACTATGTAATAATGTTTTCGGCTTCCCGTCTAAGCCGGGGAAACCATGTTTTCAATAACATCTGAAGATGCAGTGTGTTTAGCATCTTTTTCTGTCGGCTCAATGGTGTCAGTGGTTACGGCGGTAAAGCAGTCTGTAAATAACTCATCATGATTAAACCCTTTTTGAATAGCCTCTTTTTGAGTTTGGTAAAATTCATCCAGTGCTTGCTCAACAGGTGCTGATAAAGCAGTTTTTGTCATCATCTCGGTATGTTTTACGTCTAATGAGGTCTGAAGTGAAGACAAGATAGAATGAAACAGCTTTTTATTATCAACATTCTTCTGCTCACTCTGCTTAAGGCACTCCTCAATAGTACGATTTTCTTCTTTGAATTCATTGATTGTGTTTTCCAGTGTAGTCACGTTATCAATTTTAGCTTGAAATGTGCTTTGAGATTCACTCACAGCTAGGTTCCATATATTTTGAACGGTAACTTCTACTTGATTAGCAATGTCGTTCAGTGATTCATTCGCCTTTTCAGTGAGTGGAACTTTAATAGTATGTTCAGCTAATTTACTATTTCGCCATTCATGTAATAATGGGTTGATGGTGCTGAATGAGCCGCCACCTAATTCTTCCTTGATCAGTTTGTTGGTGATCCCATGAGGGTTACCATGTTTTTTGAGTAATTTTTCACAACAGGCATTAACGTTTTGTTCGTTAGCAATTTGTCGAGTCATAATTTTGAACCTAAGTTTAGATAATGAAATCCCCATCCTTTTAAAGGACGAGGGTCATCTGTTAATGAGTAGGATTAATGCAGACTTAAAAATTTAGATAAGCGTCTTTTAAAAGGAGACTGCGAAAGTTTTAAAGGGATAAGCTGAATGACCTTAGCACCCTGATATTCACCCGATAAGTGAAGGTAAAATTCACCGTGAATTCGCTCGATGCAGTTGATGATAATAGAATCCAAAGGGTCGAACAATTTAAGGTTGATTTTCTCCTCTAACCTGAATAGGTAGATCAGAGATGCATCGAGTTCATTGTAGTCGCCTGCAAGAATTTTTTTAGTTATAAAACAAGATATCCCATCTTGATTTTTATTGTCGCTCCCATCGAATTGAATAACTTTTCCATCAAATACTTCACATTCAACTTTCTGTTGTGAGAAGATTTGCAAGCGGTTAAGTGTTTCCCAGGTATTTTCATTGCTAATAATCTCAGAATGTTGATTTTTTACCAGTGTTGTTACGATGTTGTCGAAATTTTCTAACTCTATTGTTGGTTCATTGGGGATATAAAGTGGATGGGGAAAAAAGTTGCTGTAGATAGAGCTGATAAACTCATCCAGTGTTGTGTCATCACTCGATCCTAAGTGACTGCCAGCACTGAAAATTTTTATTCCAGTGGTGATGCTTTCATCAAAATCATCAGGGTGCTGATGTTGGAATTTTTTGATAGTATTTTCAGGGAGTGGGGTATGTTTGAAAAATATGTAATTAGATTTTTTTAGTATCATAAACATTCCAAACTGAACGGTGTTCAGTTTTAAATTAACATTTTCACCAATAACATCGGTTAAGTCTATGAGAGTTATTTTGCGGTTATCAGCGAATAAAATTTTTGAATTTGTAATGTTGAAAATGGTGATTTTTGCAGATTTAGCCAAATACAAAATGAGACGTAGGCTTGTCTTTTCCATGACATGATCATATTCCCATTTAAAATCGGGATTATTTTTAGTGATTGACTGAAGTACAGGGCTCAGTGGCTCTTCAACTAGGTCATATAATTGGGCAATTGTGTTGGAATCTGTGAGATTTTGAGCCGCGATTTTAGCAGCAGCTTTTTTCATCGTGAAGGGTTGAAATTTAGGAGGAGACGAGTGATTTAATTTTGGCATTTTAATTTCCAGTTAAGTCGTTTGCAAAGAGTGTAATGCTATCGTTTAGGCGTTACACTTATAATCTTATTAAAAATTAAGCACTTAAATTATTTTCTTGACTAAATTCTCAAGCATTACACGTTACAGAAAATTACAGTCGTTACAGTAAATTCATGAGCTTAATGGGCGTCTTTTTTGCACATTAGGTACATTGGGTGTCTCGGTATTATTGTGAGGACCGAAAAATCTATTTCAAGGTAACTTCCACAAATGTAAATATATTTAAATTATTATAGAATTCTTTAAAGACATGATATTAAAGGTTTTTATGGTGAAACATGGATTTTCTGTAATGATTTAGAATGTCGATTTTAGGGGTGGTGAGTGCTTTTAATGGTTTTATTCAGAGAAGAAAAGCACTTGATTGATCAGATGCTGATATTTCATTGCAGGTGGAATTTTAATAGCTAGGAAATGTGAATATACAAAAATATGCCGTTAAAAATGACGACCACAAATTCCCTCATACGACGCCATACACACGCTGTAGGTCAATTGCGTTATCAATGCATCACATGGAGGTATTTAACTGGTGTGCAGCAGGTGCAACGCCTATATGCAAAGGGTAATTATTTTATCTAATATCATCATTATTGCTATTGTCGTATAGATTTTAAAATAATGATTAGCTCGTAATAGAAGTAAAATTTGGTTGTATTGGATTTTAATGGTAATGTCTTTGGTTATGATTGTGTGCCTGTGACATAGCTTGATATAATATAGTGATAGGGGGCAGGTATGCTGCATAATTCAGGTAGTATATGATATTTATACGTCCTACATTCTGAATCAGAATGATTATGAGTGTTGGAGCTATAAGAGTGTTTTATGCATGGCATAGCTATTTACAGCTAATACTTCAGACTTAGCTGCGGCTGTAAATTTCCTGCGATAAAATGTGACTTATGTATCTTATTTAACCGAAATCAATCATTAATGTATGATATTTATACGACTATTGAGTTATTTTTGGTTAAATGGTTGTAATTGTTCTAAAATGATACTTTAGTATCCAATAGTTTGACTTCTGATGCTACGGTTACAGAAGGCGACAGCATCATTTACACGGTAACAGCAAGTAAAGCAGTTGATGTAGAAACAACATTTGATATTGCTTTTGCATTAGTTGACGGTGGTGCAACCGCTGATGATTTCGAGTCAGGTGCGTTAAATTTAGGCAAAACTATCACGATTGAAGCAGGTTCAATGTCAGGGACATTTGAATTAGCAATACCGAGTGATGAAACAGAAAACCCAGAAGCACCTGAAGCATTTCAAGTAACGGTTACAGATGCGGACGGTAATGTTGTTGGTGAAGTACAAACAACAAGTATACAAGATCCAACCGCTGAAGATACCGCAGCTGCTGACGCATCTGACGCGGCTATGATGGCTGCAATGAATTCATTAGCATTAGCAACGACAGCAACAGAATTAGCGACATCTACTTCAGAAGCAGCAACAACTGCAGCTGCAGCATATGCCGCAGCGGTAACAGCCTCTACTGAAGCGACATCAGCCTCTACGGCAGCAGCAACAGCCGCTACAGCTTCACCAGATGATGCTGATTTAGCAACTGCAGCAGCAACCGCAGCAACTACAGCAACAGATGCAGCAACAGCGGTTACAACAGCACTTACAGCAGCGGATGCAGCTAATACAGCGGCTGTGACAGCAGCAACAGATGCAGCGACAGCGAATACAGCAGCAGATACAGCGATTGCTACGTATGTAACAGCAGCCGCCGCGACTTCAACAGGTGGAGATGATACTGAAGCAGCCGGTTATGAAACAACAGCAACAGCGAATACAGCTGCAGTTACAGAAGCAGTTGCGGCAAATACAGCGTCTGTTGATTCAGTAGCGAGTGCGTTAACTGATGCATCAACAGCAGCAGCAACAACGGCAGCCGCTGATTTAGTATTAGCAAATGATGCAGTGACAGCTGAGAATGCAGCCATTGCAACTCAAGCAACAGCTGATACAACGGCAGCAGCAACGGATGCAACTGCATTAGCAACAGCAGCGACAGATGCATTAGCAATAGCAACGACAGATGCAGCGACATTAGTCACTGCTCAAGAAGCTGAAGCTGCAGCATTAGTAGTGAAAGATGCCTCTGCAACGCAAGAAGAATTAGATGCTAATGAATTTGCATATTTTCAAACACAACAAGCAACAGCTGCAGCACAAACAGTCGCTGATGCATCTGCTTTAGCGTCTACAACGGCTGCTGATGCACAAACAGCGGCAGAAGAGGCTGATACAGCAGCGACTGAAGCAGCAACTGCAACAGCGACAGCATCTACTGATGCTGAAACAGCGATTGCAACGGCAACAGCTTCTGCGGATGCCTTTGTTATCGCGGCAGGTAAAACAGTTGCAACTGAAGATGATGCCCTTGCTGCAACAGCAGTGACGGATGCAATGGTACCCGCAGCAGCTCATGCTGAGATTGCGTTAGTAGCCGCTTATAATGTTATTGCTGCGACAGCGACTGCATCAATGACAGCTGCAATGACTGCACAAGCACAAGCAACAACAGATGCAACAGCAGCAACAGATGCAGCGGCAACAAATACAGCGACACCTTCAACAGATAATTTAACAGCAGCCTTAGCGGCACTTGCAACAGCTCAAGCATCAGCAACTGCAGCAACCACTGCTATTGCAACTGCAACGACTGATGTAACAGCAGCTGCAGATTCAGCAGTATCAACAGCATCAACGACTGATGATGACGATCAAGCCGCTAATTTAGTGACATTAGCAGGTTATACAACCGCTGTGACTGATGCTGAAACAGCAAACACTGCAACAGATGTAGCAACAGCGACAACGTTTACACTAACTTCTGATGCTGCGAATGACCAAGTGCTTGAAGGTCTTGCTGCAACTTATACGGTAACCTCTTCACAGGCAGTAACTGAAAATACTGATGTAAATGTATTGTTTGAGCAATTCGAAATCAAAGTTGTTGATCTTGATACAGGTGAATACAGTGATATTGATCCAAGGATATACGACCAACGTAAAGCATCTGGCGACCCCGCTCGAAGTGTCGCAATATCCTCAGAACAGGATATTGCA
>ENA-OSET01005040-OSET01005040.1-sediment-metagenome-genome-assembly--contig:-NODE-5040-length-11363-cov-2.154173_pt1 | contig 11363 bp, 14 predicted proteins | sample MGYA00237882_ERZ534229 | MGnify/ENA primary metagenome ERZ534229 (study PRJEB26408, sample SAMN06266212) | sediment metagenome | isolation source: Hudson Canyon methane seep mesocosm | place...
TGGGGCGTTTCTACTTGTGGTTCAGGCTCGGCTTCTACTATTTCCTGAGAAGGTTGCTCTTCATATTCAGAAGGTCTCTCTTTTACCATCTCACCGCCTTCTTCTTCTTCTTTGAATTTATCTAAGAATCCAGTCACGAATTAACTTCATTTTCCTCAAATAAAAAGATGAACGGACATATTTTACATACATTTTACACACAAGATAAAATACAATTTTCCGCCCCCGCCACCAAAACTGCCATTTTTACCCACTTTTTCCCCATTCCAAACCTGTTTCGCTATGCGTTTCGCTGTGAGGTTTCAAAATGTTCCTCATAAAGCTCTTGATCCTAAACTAGACCATGTCAAAACAACAATACAGATCCGAAATGGGAATAATGGGAGACATCTTAGATGTTACCATGAATGGAGGCCAGCAAGGCGTTATTGTGTCTGCAATCTCCAGAAGAGCAAATCTATCACACTATGCCGTACTTGATAAATGTGAAAAATTGATCAATGCAGGTCTAGTCGAAACAAGACGAGATGATAGAAACCGCAAATTCATGATAACTGAAAAAGGTCTAAAATTCTTTGATGAATTCAAAAACTTCCAAAATCTCCTAAACTCGATGAATCTAAGGTATTAGAAATGAACCAAGAGTCAGCTTGCTGTGGTTGGTTGGAAGATTCCAAGAATGATGGAATGCTTTTAAGCCCAACCGAAGCCCTGATTTTGATGGCTCGTGTACCCCTAGCAGTTTTCGTCCTAATTCTGCTTGCTATGTCGGTACCGCTACAGCACTCTTTTGGCTCAAATCGAACCCTAGATCTCTTTCTTTTTCCTGACGGATCTACACATGTCACTTATTCACTAGAATCTGATCCATTTCTTCCTGATACCAAAGTTTCACTTTATGGTGATTCGGTGGAAAATTTAGTAGTTGAAGATGAAAACGGTTTTCCTCTGACTGCTCAATCTGAAAATAATACTCTAGAAGTTGAGACTCTGGGGTCCTCAAATATTTTGATTAATTATGATACTTATTCACTAATTTCTAAAGATGGAAAAATCTGGTCTTTCGAAATAGACTCCCCAGTTGAATTTAATGTAATAATGCCACAAAACTCCGTAATCGTAGGAATGTCAACATTTCCTATTGACATGAATGTGGATTCTGATAGAACCCAAATTTTACTTCCAAGTGGTATGGCTGAAATTACATACTTTTTAGCAGTTGCAGAATCATCCCAGGTTTTATCACCTGAAGGAACTTCTGTAACAAAAGATGACAATTCTATGATCTATATCGCAGGTGGAGCCGCTGTAGCAATCGCAGCAATCGCAGCAATCGCAATCAAGATGAAAAATAAGCCAAAACAAATTGTTACATCACCTCAAACCACTATAATTGAAGAAAAGAATGAGCCTTTCAATATTGAAAAAGTTCTAGAAATGCCAGATCTTAGAGAAGATGATAAAGAGATAATCAAATTTATTCATGAAAATGGTGGCAGTGCATTAGAAAGTGATCTTAGAAAGAAATTCCTTTTGCCTAGAACAACAATGTGGAGAGCAGTAAAACGATTAGAACGACATGAATTAATTGAAATCACTAAAAAAGATCTACAAAATCTCATAAAATTAAAAAACGTGGAGACTAACAAAAATGAATAAAATTTATGGAATAATTACAATCTTTGCCTTTGCTGGTCTCATGATACCAACCTCAGCTATGCAAGTTGAGGCTGCATCTGATTTAGATTACATGTTAATAATTGCTGAAAAAGGAAAAAAATACATTAAGTTAAAAATTAATGAAATGCAGAATTCAAACATACAAGATTGGAAGAACCAACAAGTTGTACTTGATATTTATGATAAAAGTGCATATGAGATTGAGCAATTAGAAAAGGCAATTGAAAATGGAGATGTCAAGTCTGCTCGAAAACTGTTTGTTTCATCCATGGATAAGATCAAACAAATTAGTCTAATGCTAAACCAAATTGCCGTAAACAAAGCACAAGATGAAGCATTACCAGATTACCCTCAAATTTTAAAACGATATGAGATGAATATTCAAAAACTAAAACAAATGTCACAAAAACTAGATGCAAATATTGACTTTTCAGAAATAGAGCATCTTCTTCTACTTGGAAAGCAAAATGCAGAGAAAGGACAAAATAATCAGACAAAACAAGTAATTGATCAGATTGCTTTGAAAGGACTTGATATCAATAAACATCTCATATCAATTAACCAAGCAAACAAAATCATAAAAGCTCAGGCATTAGCAGAACGATATGTTGATAAAATTAATACGTTAATTGTACAAGCCAAGAGCTCTGGTTTACTAGATGTTGCTTCACAATTAGAAAATACAAAGATCCATCTTGCTTCTTCAAACTCTACTTCACAAATCACAAAAAACATCAAAATAATTATTACTATAAATAATAATATCAAAGAAACACAACAAAAATTAAGACAGGCAAACTTTGATGTTGATGAGATTAAACTATCTCAAAACCAAAAATTTACTGGAAAATTAAATCAATTAGAGACCAAAGCTAAATTCCTTCATTCTGAAGCAATAGGAAGTAACGCAGCGCTATATTATGTAGAAAAAGCACTATCCATAATTCATGATACAAAAAATAATCTAGATGTTTCAGAAGGAAAAATCACTTCAAAAATTAAACTAATAGAGGGACTATTGCTAAAAGCAGAGAAAATCGTTCGAGAACTAACATAAACTTCATATAGATTTCAATCTCGTTTTTCATTATGACTTCAAAAGCAATCATTTTTGGTGTTGGATTACCGATGGTAATTTTTGGAGCATTCATAGCATTACTCATAGCACCACTTGCTGAAGGAGTAGTTTCTACAATAGAATTTGTTGGAAGTCTAATTGGAATATTGGGTGTGGTCTTTATGATCTCTGGCTTATTCTACAAAAAGGAAATAATCGTTCACGAGTAATTGTGCCTAAAAAATCCACATCCTTTAAAATAACCTTTGAAACTAATTCATCACATGGACAAAGAACGCATCAAGAAACTAATTCGTGAATTAATTATTGAACTTGGTGAAGATCCAACAAGAGAGGGCCTTAAGGATACCCCTAGAAGAATTGCTGATGCATACGGTGAAATATTTTCAGGTTATGATTCTGATTCTGAACTCTCTGTACAATTCTCAGAAGATTCTGAGACAGTAGTTGCAAAAAATATTCAATTTTACTCAATGTGTGAACATCACATGTTACCATTTTACGGAACTATTCAAATTGCATATGTACCAAACGGTCGCGTCTTTGGAATTTCTAAACTAGTTAGAGTTGTAGAAAAATTCTCAAAAAGATTACAAATCCAAGAAAGAATTACCAAAAATATTGCAGATGAGTTGTATTCACAAGGTGTTAAAGGAGTTGCAGTTATAGCAGATGCTGAACATCTATGTATGAAGATGAGAGGCGTCAAAAATGATGCCAAAGTCACAACATCTGCATTTAGAGGCACATTTGAGGATCAAAAGACCAAAGAAGAGCTCCTAAAAGCTATGAGCCACTAGTAATCTACTATCAAAAATTAAATAATCCCCTAATTAGAAATTCATCATGCCTGCAAGAAATAACATACATGTTCCAAGTGAATCATGGCCATTTTTTACTTGGTCTATTATTGAATTTGCAATAGTAATTGCACTTGCAATTGTTGTTTCATGGCAAGTAAACCCATTCTTTGAAGATTCCGTAGTTATGTATGGATGGGAATGTGAACAAGAATCACAAGAAACTAACTGTACTATTTCTGATGAACCAGAGATGCAACAAACTTCACTTAACTGGATATTCTGGGGAATAGTAGGTGCAATCTTTGCTGCATGGTATCTGGGCGCTCGTAGATTTGTATTGAAAAGAACAGTACTCTAATCTTATTTCAAATATTTTGTTTTATCTTCAATCTTTGCTTTTGTAAATGCATTTTTCCTATTATTGCAAGATTCACATTTACCACATTGCATCTTTCCACTAAGATAACAACTCCATGTCTTGAAAATTTCATTTCCTAAAACCTTGTAGCCTTTTTTTATCAAATCACTTTTTGAAATATTTTCTGAATATGGAGACCAAATTTTAATTTCCTTTCTAATTTTATTTTTAATTCCATCATATTCTCCTTGATTTAATGCAGATTGTATTTTTTTGGTAAATTCTGGTCTACAATCTGGGTATTTTGTATCTCCTTTTTGTGCTCCATATGCAACTAGTTCGGCATTTAGAGTAAATGCCCACGCTGTAGCAATTGAGAGAAATATTGCATTTCTAATAGGAACTACAATTGAATATTCAAATGAACTAGGCATCTTTTTCTTTGTACTGGTCAGAACGTTACTATCACCATACAACTCCTTCATGAAACCAATATCGAGAATTTTATGTTCCTTTAGTTTTAGTAATTTTCCAATACGTTTTGCAGCCTTTATCTCCTCAGATGCTCTCTGACCATATGCAAATGTAATTCCATACAACTGGTATCCTTTTTTCAAATATGACATCATGCATGCTGAATCTAAACCTCCACTTAGAATGATTACTGCTTTTTTCATTTTCCTTTTTTGATGATAGGACCTTTGCTTGGTTTACAAACAAAAACATTAGATTCTTTTTTTGCATCTTTGAATCCTCGTTTCATTGCATTAGAAATTTTCTTTGAATCATGTTTTTTATCTGTGAATGCTATTACTGATGGTCCTGCACCACTAATTGTAACTCCATATGCACCTGCAGCTAATGCATTCTTTTTCACTTTATCAAATCCAGGAATCATATGTTTTCTTGCTGGTTCGACAATTACATCTTGTACTGATCTTCCAATTAATTCTGAATTTCTCTCTGAAAAACCTGCAACTATTCCTGATGCATTTGAGATATTTTTTATCATATCTGATAATGAAACTTTTTTTGGAATAACTCCTCTTGAAACTTTAGTTTTTTTTGCAGGAACCTTCAATTTTGGTACTGCCACACACAAAACCAAGTCATTTGGAGGTTGAATCTTTACAACTTTCAAAGGTGTTGTCTTAACTATCACAAATCCACCTAATGCTGATGCAGCAACATTATCATAATGTATTGTACCTGCACTAGCTTTTTCACCAATTCCGGCAAATCCAACCAATTCTTCATCAGTCAATTTCAAATTGTATAATTTGTTAATACCTACTGCACATGCAGCAGCTGACGCTGCGCTACTTCCCATTCCATATCCAGCTGGAACATTTTTCTTAATCATAATTTCTAAACCATCTTTTATTTTGTATTCTTTTTTTATTGCAGCAGCAACTAATCCTGCAGTATTCTTTTTTGGATCTAGCGGAATGTCATCAGAGCTTACAATTTTAATTCCAAATGATTTTGGTTTCTTTGTTACTGTTACCTCATCATAAAATGCATCTAGTGCCATACCAAACACATCAAATCCTGGACCCAAGTTTGCAGTAGAGCAAGGAGCACGTACAGTTACTGATTTTACCATTAATCTTCTAATTCTTCGCCCAAGTTAATAGTTCTGCTTAGTGCACTTTGCAGACTTACCATTCCATCTCCTGTAACATTAGAAATTGGAATCAAATCTTGTTGAAAGTCATGTCTGTTTAAACTTGATAACATATCTGATACTAGAGAAAACGTATCGCCATTTAATTCTCCTGCCAAGTCTGCCTCTAACTGTGAGTCTGTTCCAGACCAGCTTAGCACTTTTTCTAATTTTTCTTGTATAAGATCAGTTTTTGTAATTACATTCACTGTAGGTAATCCCAATCGTAATCTTATTGATGTTGACAATAATGTTAGTGAAACAAAATTACTTGGAGATGAAACCATTGTTCCATCAAACAAAAATATATTCATTTTTTCATCTGCAACAAATTCATTTACAAAAAATGGACCACTCTGTCTGTATGCAAACAATTCAATCTGTCCTGGTGTATCAACAATTAGATAATCTGGATTAATTGTATCTGCTTCTTTTTGTATATCATCAATTTTAGTAGCAATTAGATCATTTGCCATTATCAATGAACCATTTGATCCTAATTGATATTTTTCCATTATTGTATTGAGATCAATATAATCTCGAACATCAATATCTGGTGAATATGGTAAACTTCCAACTCCTGGATCCAAATTTAGTGTAATTGGAAATGTGGCATTTTTTGTATAATATTCTTTAATCTTTGAAGTCAGTAATGACTTTCCCGCCCCTGCTGTGCCTGTAACAAAAATAACTTTCAATGGTTCGACAAAATTTCTTTTTTATTCGCTTATATTTGAATCTCTTAAAAATTTAGCAATGAACTGGAGACTGGCAGTTATTCCTGTTACCCTTATTCCTATCATAATCATTGCCATTCAATTTGATATTGAAGCAGAAGATATCTTTGCAATAGGTGCAATTCCTTTCGCATTAGCTGTCTTGGCAATAATGACAAAATTAGGATTACAGGGACTAAAACTTGCATACATTGCACGAACCTTTCTTGGTCCATTTGATTCCATAAAACGTCTAACTGCAATGCGTGTTGGTAGTGAGTTTATCAAATTTACAACTCCAATGTTTGTTGGAGCAGAATTTGCAGTTATTTACTATATGACAAAAAAAGGAATTTCAACATCAAAAGCATCATGGGTTGCACTGTTAGATATTGTTACTGAGGTGTTTGCTGCAGGAGTACTTTCAATCCTTGCAGGAATTTTAGCATTAGCTGCAGGTGCATATGTTGTTGGTGCAGTAGTTTTAGGAACCAGTATTCCAATCACTGGTCTATGGATTGTATTATTTTTCATGTCATCAAAGCGTACATTTACACTTCCTAGAGTGATTTCATACATTGCTACTACACTAGGAAAGGAACGTGGACAAAAATATGTCAAACAAACCAATGGATGGATTGAAGATGTTTGTATAATGAGTCGAGAAAATCTTCATTCTAGTAAATCAAAAAAAGTATTCGTTGTTGGATTTTTTGTATCCATTGTATCTTGGATATGTTATGGAATTTCATTTTTAATAATTGCAGATGGTGTAGGTTTTGCAGTAGAATTCTTTGATTCAATTATGGCTGTAATGGGTGCAAATGCAATTGCAAATCTTCCAATTACCGTAGGTGGCTCAGGGTTGGCAGAATTTGGAATAATTGCTTATCTTAATAATCTAGATCCATTTAATTTGTCAGCTGATGTTGATCCACTTCAATGGAATGCTGTAATTGGTTGGAGAATTGCTACATATTATATTCCAATAGCAGTAACGTGGATACTGTTAATGAAACTAGCACTAAGCAAAATTACCAAACCAAATTCTGCATGAGAAATGAATTTTAAAAATAAAGTTGTAGTAATTACTGGGGCATCTAGTGGAATTGGTGAAGCAGCAGCTGAAAAATTTGCCAAAAAAGGAGCAAATATCGTGCTTGTTGCAAGAAGAAAAGACAAGCTAGAAGAAGTTGAAAAAAAACTTGCTAAATATTCAATCAAAACTCTGCTACAAGTTTGTGATGTATCTGATAAAGAGCAAGTCAAGCAAATGTATGAAAAAGTAATTGATACATTTTCTCAAATTGACGTTCTAGTAAATAATGCAGGATTTGTAATTTATGGAAAAGTAGAAGAATTATCTATTGAAGATATTGAATCTCAAATGCAGACAAACTATTTTGGTATGATCAACTGCACAAAACACTTCCTACCACATTTTCTGAAACAAAATTCTGGTCATATTGTAAATGTAGCATCAGTTGGTGGTAGCTTTGGAGTGCCTGGTATTGCATCATATTGTGCAACAAAATTTGCAATGTTGGGTTTTTCTGAGGGATTACGGCATGAACTTCATGAAACAAATGTTGGAGTAACCGTTGTGAGCCCAATAATGGTCAGAACTGCTCTATTTGATCATCCATCTTTCAAAAATTTCACAAAACGTGCAACTGGAATTTCATTAAGTTCTGAAACTATTGCAAATGCAATAATCAAGGCTGCAAATTCATCTAGATTAGAAATTGTTGTTCCATCTGTTGTAAGAATTGGAATTTGGTTTAAACAAACATTTCCATTTTTGATTAATCCTTTAATTGGTAATGCTTTTAGAAAGCAACTTGATAAGAGAGACTCTTAGACATTTTCGTCTATAATTTTTATTTCAGCTAATTCGTATTGAATTATTTCCGTAAGATTGATTCCTTGTTCAGCAAGATAATCCACTGTTTTTTTGCTTAGTTTTGCTTTTAGTTCATTTAATTTGAATTCACACATAACCCCTTTTTCTAAAGCATTTATTTTTACATCCTTTGAAATATTTAATCCCTCGATAATTGATGTTCCTTGAACTGATTCATGCAATTGCAGATCAACTTTCTTGTCCTTTTCATTAATATCTAAAACATATCCTGTATTGGTTAGTGATTTTGGTTTTCCAAATTTTGGTGCTTCTAATTCTTTATTGATCTCTTCTGGAACTTCGTCCTTTTTTTTAGCCATTTATCATCTAAAATTAATATTCTTTGGCTTTATCTGACTTGCTTTTTTGCCACCAATCTAGATAATCATATTGTTTATCTGATTTTGTGCTTTCTTTACGAGATAATTTGTATCTGATATCACTAACTTGTTCTCTTGTTGCATAAAGACCACATCTTTTACAAATGAAGTGTTTTGTTGCAGGATCTAATTTCATTATTAGACCTAATTCTTCAAAATCTATGGTATCTTCTATTTCTCTATATGGTGGAGCTCTAAATTCATAGCCATCTTCTTGTTCTTCAGCGTTAAACTCTGCTTCTAGCTGTGTTTTTTTCTTTGTTATTTCTCTACTTACACACTCAGGGCAGTTTACCAATATCGATTTCCTTGTATTTTTACATAAGAGTGTTGCCTCATTTTTGAGATCAAAAAAATGACTGATGCGCGGATTAACTCTTCATCCCTTGCGGTCAGTTCGCCCATCGACAACCGCGCACCAGTACATATCTATTATTTTTTGAAAGCTATTATTTTTTGTCTTCTAAAATTTCTGATACAATTTTTGCTGTATTATTGACACCATTTCCATTGAAATTTCTTGAAAATTCCCTCACAGAATCAGTAAGTTCCTCATAACTTTCGTACATTTCTTTTACTGCTCCAACAATCTGAACTCTATTTTGAGCAAATAATCCCAACTTTTTTTCTTTTGCCCACTCAATCTGATTTGTATGTTCATCATAAATTGGAATTCCAATTATTGGCTTGGCATGACTTCCTAAAATTTCTCCCATTACCGTATGTGAGCCATTAACTACTGAATATTTACAACAATCCACAACTGTATTTTTTTCTTGTTCAGAAAGAAATCCTTTATCAATCTGAATCCAATCAATTTTCTTTTCATATGCTTCTGATATTGAATATTCATTTCCATCTTTATCTAAAACTCTATCAATACTTGAATCATTTCGTGCATGTGATACAATCCTTTTTTCATTTTTCATTTCAGACTGATGAAATGCTTCTTCATATCTCTCACCTGTTCCATCATTAGTTGATTTATTTCCAGTTCTCATCCAATACCCATACACTGAATCTGAAACCAATTTCTCTAAATCACTTTTTTCAGTTTTTTCGATTTTTTTTACATTTGCAAAATGCCCAACATAAATTACTTTTTCTCTTGCTTCTTTTGTAAAATTAAGATTATATTCACACATTGTAAATGGTGGTTCAGAATCTGCTACAAGAATTTTAGATGCTTTAGAAATTTGTTTTGCTACAAATTCTAATGCTGGTTTGAAATACATTCTAGATTTCCATAATTTTGGTTTAAATTGATTAGTTACAAACAGACTAGTGATATTTCGACGTTTTGCTAATACATTTGAGCCCATATCTCCATCATTAATTACTAAATCAAATCCAATTTTGTTATACAGTTTAGCCTCATCTTTCAAATAACTTGAAATTTGTGTTACTAGTGGCTTATTTTCGTCAACAGGCAAAAGAAAATTTAACATTGATTTTGTTAAACTTGGTCCAAACTTACCATCAATTGGTGTAGGCATCAGTACTTCGTGAATATTCTCTTTTTCATCTGGAAATTTTTCTAGTAATTTTTTGTAAATGTCTCCTTTACTAAAATAATGGAATTCATTATCACCCATTTCTTTTAATTTTTCATTCCATTGGGGTGGTGTTTCGGGACATTTAAACTCAATATTGATTAGACCTGACCGCTGCATAAGTAGAAGTGTTCGCCAATTCCAAGACTCATTGGTTTTACTTTGCCTATCAATGCCATCATGCATATTAGCTATATTAACTACACTGCTATCATGACTATTTGAGCGGTGGCCAAATAGAGAATTCCAGCGCTTGAGGCCCAACTCGATACCAATCAAAGTGCTTTCATTAACCTTTTTTGCTGTAGTCAAGTCAGCATACTGAAAGATAACTAGGGATTGACTAGCCCTACCGTCCCTACCACTGCGCCCAACTTCCTGATAAAAACGATCATTCGACTCGTTTCCTTTTAACAATAGAGCTTCGGCCTGTTGCTGCAATATATCTTTTAAGGCAGGTTCTGGATTTTTAATTTTTAACGATAAGTCTTTTACTGGAAATTCTACCGTGAGTTCTTTTCCACCAAATTTCAAATCATTGCCTAGGTGTTCACAATAAGCAGAGTAATAGCTGGGCCTAGGATGAATAAAACCAACCTTAGGCAATTCAATTAAGTGACCAACCAAGCGCTTAATAAAGCAAACTAAGCCAACGATTAATACCTCATCTGAGATTTGTGTGCCAATGCTTGATGCTACCTCTGGCTGCCAACGAATCAGTATATTGTTAGCTTTCGACTCTACTAGGGCTTCATCACCATATAATAGCGATTGGTAGCGAGTAAAATGAACGAGCGCATCTCCTAAGGTTTCGCAACTAGATACCAGGTAAGCCAAAATGCCGCCATGCTCTGCTTCCGCTAACTCTCCTAATTCAATACCCAGTGTATGGCGGCCAGTACAGTGACTTAATTCAGCTAAATATTGACACCAAAGCCCATAGTCTAACGCCTCTCCAGCGTGATGGCGCTTGAGCTTATCCAATAAAGCACCCTGAGATTCTATCTCATGGATGGCTATATATTTGACCAATAAGCTAGCGAGATTATTCGTGATATTTAAAGGTTTCATAACAGGGATACTAAACACCTGGCGATAATTGTCAAAACCTTGTCGAGCTAGGTCAATCCTTTTAGCGCCGAATAAGTAATGATAATGAGGTAAAACTCACAGCAGAATTTAAATAATAATAAGAGAAAATTATGGAAGACGTACTACACGCCATT
>ENA-OSET01005041-OSET01005041.1-sediment-metagenome-genome-assembly--contig:-NODE-5041-length-11360-cov-24.559869_pt1 | contig 11360 bp, 9 predicted proteins | sample MGYA00237882_ERZ534229 | MGnify/ENA primary metagenome ERZ534229 (study PRJEB26408, sample SAMN06266212) | sediment metagenome | isolation source: Hudson Canyon methane seep mesocosm | place...
TGCATTTTTCAATGGCGATGGAAGCCAAAATACGGGAAAATCTAAGGCATCCTAAAAGTCATATTTCGACAGCCTAGGACGCTACCCTTTAATTTCAAATTATTGTACACTCTGTCCTATGCCTAGATTAGCACGAAGTGTATTTGCAGATATTCCTCACCATATTACCCAACGCGGTAACCGTCGTGAAGATGTTTTTTTTACTGATGCCGATCGTCTTATCTATTTGGAGTGGCTTAAGTTTTATTGTGAGAAGCATGATGTTTCTGTTCTTGCATATTGTTTAATGACAAATCATATACATCTTGTTTTAACACCTGATTCTAAGAAGGGATTGCAACCACTTCATATGCGCTATTCTCAGCATATTAATAAAATCGTAACTACCCCCCCTAAAAACAAGAAAAACACTTGACAGGTTTTCGAGTGAAAAAACAATCTTTTCTTGAGGAAGAATAAAACTCATCCATAGAGCATTCTGGTAGCATTTTAAGTTTTAAGAAGTTTTAAGGGTCAAGTTTTAAGGGTCAGGTCTTTGATTTATGATTCTTGATAATCGCATTCACTGTCGAATAGTACAGACCAAAGTCATCCTGACGGTTTCCTCGTGATGTTACATGCTATAAAGCACCCGAAAATCAAGTCTAAGAGGCCGTGCCATATTGTGTTTCCCTTTGCTATTTTTGCGTAATTTTAATAGGCTGATTATCATAATTCTATAGTAGAGCCTGAACCATATTTATTTTACGTAAAATAAATGTTTTAGTATGTTTAGCACCCTATTTTGTACTATTTACCCCCAAACCGAACAAAACTTTATATCTGTAGTAACATGAGAATTAACCTACCTAATAATTAGATATAACTATTTATAGTTAGCTCTGTCTAACTAAGCATGAGTGCTACCTGGGTATGGCTCTTTCAAATACAGAAAAAACAGTAAGGTTATACTGAAGTAATAAGCCAGACCTTATAGAGTCTTGAAATTAACTTATCCCCCTACCCCACATTAGAATCTTGTTAGATATTGATTGCGGTTTATGAATGACACAACCCAATAGGTACCAAATATGGTCGATATTCCCAGTTTAAGACATGAAACTAGATATGGTATGCCAGCAGCAGACCAAATACTGTTTAACCGACATTATGTTTTAGGCTATTCCTACTACTTCAGGCAAGCAAAATGGGCATTGGAACTGATAAACCCAGTAAATCCAGATGTAAAACGCATTGATAATTTCCGGCCAGATTACAGAATACCGGAAATGTTCAGGGCTAATCTTGAAGATTTTGAAAATTCTGGATTCGATCGTGGTCATCTGGTTGCCAGTGCGAATAAACAGGAGACAGCACTGCAGAATAGCGAAACCTTTTTGCTTTCAAACATGTCCCCTCAACCACATGGGTTCAATAATGGCATTTGGAAGAGACTAGAAATAGCGATTAGAACATTAAACGACGATAAAAAAGTTTACGAGACTTACGTGATCTGCGGCCCAATCTTCGATTTTGATATTCCAGTACAAATTATCGGCACTGAAGACGATAACGGAGTCACGCTGCCAGTGCCAAATGCTTATTTCAAATCAATACTGACTGAAAATAATCGTGGCACACTACGCATGTGGTCATTCATTATTCCCAATAAAGAATCTGATAAACCATTAGAAGATTTTCTAGTTTCCACAAAAACAGTGGAAACAATGTCAGGAATTTTACTTTGGGATAGATTAATGGGTAAGAAAATAGACCGTAAGAAAAAGAAGATTAGGCGGATGTGGTAGTTTTGGATAATTCTGTTAAAAACCAATTAAAACCCCATAGAGTGCTTATAAATCGTTAAATTGGGCAGATATTTTAAACGATATGATTTAGGTGTAATGTCTCAGTACTTTATCGGACAGGCACCGTAAAAAAAGGGGTAACTGTCAGATAAAGTCTGAACGACTACAGCTTATGCTAATCAAGCAGAATTATATAAAGCCTAATAATCAATCTCTCTCTTTAGCCCAAATTTTTCCAGTTGGGTCCATTGCTAATTCCCACTCTTCACCGTCACCATCCACATCAATTTCAAACTCAATATCGCCATTAGGATGTCTGATTTTTTCTGCCTTTTCGATGGTTAGTTTTTTAAATGTTTGCTTGAGTTTGTCTACCACTGCTACAGGTAGCTCAGAAATCTCGATATCTTCTTCATAGCCAAAATATTTTCCTTGTGGTGTATAAAGTAGCTCTTGTTTTTTGCCATTAAGTTTAAATTTGACTTCATAAAGCTTTAAAGCGAAATGAATTTCTTCTTCAACTTTGATGATTTTTGCATCAGGGTGTTTTTCTTTTAAACTGTTAATAACCGCTTTGGGCACTTCCGACAAAGGAAGTTTTCCTGCTTGAGCTGAAAAAGCAGGCAAAATAAGAGTAGCCAATAAAGATGAAAGTAATATTTTTTTATGCATAATCATATGTTTTTTATTCGATTAAATAATGCCATTGTATATTATGACTGTGAAAAAAAGCAGCTTGGTCGTATTCCAAAGTTGTTTTCATGCTGTTTTTCAAGACGGTTGTCAGCAGGGCAGATAAAAGCGCCTGCAATATCTGTATTTCCGCCACCCTTGAGCGTCAGGTGCAATACCATTAAAGAATGGTATACGAATTAACTTAAGCGATTATTCGGCGCGCAGGTCTTCATAGACGGTGAAGCCTGCATTTTAAAAGCAGCCTAAAGGACTGCGCCCCAGAATTGTCGATTTTATTTCACGCACATTCCTAAGTTAAGGACAAGATCCATTTCAAAACAAAAAAAATTCACACAAAGGCACAAAGCCACCAAGATGAGCGTTTTCTTTTTCTTTTCTTTGTGACTTTGTGTGACTATAAAGCCTTGTTAAATATCTTAGGAATATGTACAAAATAAGATAGACAATACCATTAGGAAGTGGGACTTTAGTCCCGCATAAGCCAAGGCGAGGCTGAAGCCTCACTTCCAAGATATTGAAGTTATTTCATGCATGTTCCTTAAATTATGGCATTAGGGACATACCCATTTCAATAGCTACTCACTGTTGACTAACATTCTGCTTAACTTATCATTCGCTAGCTCAGTTGTTTTATCCCCTACTTGCTGATCACAATGATCAAGCAACACCTTTAAAGAGCCTGTTACCTTATGATGCTGATCTTTAAATTCATCTATTCCCCGCTGGACATCAATTTCGATCAGACCTGTAGCCGCTTCCAAGCCCATATTTAAACCCTTAAATGCTGCTTTTTCTATGGATGGTTGCATCTTTTTACTTATAAAATAAGGTAATAACCAACTGATTGAAATTAATAACACGCTATGTACGGCAAAATCTACACCTAAAAATTGCTGATCCGTTATCGAACTTTGATAAAACCCTTGAAATACCTGATAACCCACTACACTCATAGCAATAATTGGCAATAGAACTTCACATAAGCGCACAAATTTTAACAGTCCTCTCTGCACCATATTTCCAGGGTTGATTAATGCTTTTCGACAACCAAGTTCTGTTTGCATTTGAATATGCTGCTCGGCTTTAGTACGACAATCGGCCAATGCATTCCTTAAAGGTGTACTGGCTAAACCTTGCTGATCAGCGGTTAAAATTAATTCATCCAGATAATCATTAAAGCGACTTTGAGCCCATTCATCCCATAACTGAATTTTATCTTGCTGAGGCGCATTGCCTGTTTTGGAACAACTCACTGCCGACTGTTTAATTGGCCACTCAAAACCCAACTTAAGTTGATCTTTAGTATATTGCCATCTTTTTTGTTGCGCATCTGCTAGTACGACAAAAGCCTGATCATTTGCTAGCGTTTGCAAACACTGCTGTATCTTTAGCTTTATAGTGTCATTTTGCTGCTGCAAATTACGTTGCTCAAGCTGTTCTACCGTCTTATCAGTTGCCAATGATGCTATTGTCTGCAGTAATTGCGGCAATTCATCCTGTTCTAATGCCTGATCTACATGGCAAATTGTCTTAAAAATAATAGGATTATCAAATCCTGCTTTTGCTAATTGTTGCTTAAAATCTTCATGTTGTGATGAATCGCCTCTATCCCATTGATTCATCACAAATAACCAGGCATGTCTGGCGCCTTCAGCCAATAATAATTGCCATGCTTTATTATCTCTGTAACGCTCAGGACTCACTACATAAATAAGCACATCAACATATGGCAACCATTGCATCACAATATGTTTATTTTTCTCTTCCGTACTATCAAAATCAGGCATATCAATCCAAAGCACATGCTGATTGGATACTTCATTATGCGGTGAAACCTGAATATCTTGCAGCGGAAAAGTGTCCTGCAATTGATGTAGAGACACTGATTGATGATGATATAAAGTCACTTCCTTAGAAGTGGGTCTCACTACGCCGGTTTTAGCGATAGCCTGACCAGACAACTTATTTAACAATGAGCTTTTACCTACCCCTGTCCCTCCCATAAAGGCAACAACTAAAGGTCTATCATTATTATTAGCAAATAATTCATTCGCTGAACTTTGCTGTTCCACAATCAAGGCCGTCGCTTGCTGCTGATCAATCCAGCCAGCTGTCGTAGACTGTTGCGCCCAATCCTTAATCTCAGAGATCAAATCAGAGTATTCGTATGCCATGTTTCTTCTCGTTGCGTTGCTGTTCTGCTTTTTCTAGTAACTCGGGGGAAATATTAAATCGACTTTTATCCGAAAGTCGCTCAGGCAATGCATATAAGGCCTGTTGCAGAGTTGCCTTAAATAAATCCTGTTCGACGGTTTGCAGTTGATGCTGCTTTAGCTCAGCTTCTACATTCCCCATATAACTGCCAATCGCACTTTCTGCCAAAAGAGAGGTCATGGATAACATGGCAGGCGTAATCACTAAATCATGCACCCCAATTCCCCCTGTTTGTATCATCAAGGCCATGGCCGCTGCATCAGTCGTTACCCGGGTTGCCCTTAAGCTATTTAAAACCACAGGCTTTTCTGATAACTTGTTATAAAGACGGTTAGCTGTTTCCTCTACATCCTGTTGAAACGAGTCACAATATGTCCCCACACTCAACTGATAATCTTGCAACAATTCAGTTTTTTGCTGTCTTAATAAACAATAACTATCTTTCCACCATTTATTTTGTTTACTATCAGAGTCAATCTTTTCTAGCAGTTGATCAGCAAGTGAAATTAACAGATGCTCACCTATCTGGTTTAACAGTGCCTGCTCCTGACTTTTGGGCGCAGTGACACTTCTACCAAGCCCGATCATTTTTCGCACAGGCCAGGTTAAAACACGCCTAGTTTTGGTTAATACCCGAGAAATACCAGGAATTTCTAATAGGTTAAGCAATTCAACCAGCGCATTTTGAAAAGTATCATAATAATGGGGATGATTCAGGTAATCGCGCTGATATTCTTCTAAACCCTGTGCAATATTTTTATCAACCAGCAACTTCCATAATTTCAACGCTTCGTGCTCAGCAACCACTGGCTCTAACCAACTATGCCAATATTTATTTAGCAAATTGTGTTGGTACTCAAAATGTTTTTGCTGAGAAACTGATTGTTGCAATTGAAATAAACGCTGATTTTCTACAGCAGGCCAAACAGGCATTGCTGTTTGTTTTTGATAATGCAAAGGAATTACATATGGAAACTCATCATCTCTAGCCTGATACCATTTCTCTTTTAAAGAGTTGATAATCAGTTCTTCAGTCCCTTCAATTAACTTATTGACACAAATTAAAGTAGTTTGATGAAATGATTCTATCGTAGACATCATCTCCCATACCGACTGGTCAGCATATTTTTCTTTACTGACGACCAACACCACAATATCTGCCAGCGCGATAGTTCTAATCACGCCCTCTCGATAATCGACTGAATCTATAGAATCAAAGTCGGGGGTATCCCAAAATACACAGGGAGGTAATAAAACACTGTCATTATCCGTATCAGTTAAAGAAAAACAATCATGTCTTTCTTTACTTAACTCAGCTATTTGTAACTGCTGAAAGCGTCCAAAATAATTTTGTAAGCCTGAACACTGTTGCAGTGTATGCTGATGACAAAAACCTTGCGGGTGAACTGTATAGCCAGCTAACGGACTAACTCCCGCCAGCGTACTGTTAAGTATAAGATTTGCAACGGAACTTTTCCCTGCCTGAGTAGGACCAATAATTGCTATTTGCAACGGCGTTTCTGTGGAAGATTCTAGTAACTCTCCTTTCCTGATAAAAGCCTCTGCAAAGATAAGCTGCTCTAATCGCTGTTGGAATAAAGCAAGCTGTGGATCATTTGCTTTTAAATTAGCAATAATTGCCTGATAGCGCTGATTTAATAATTGGATAAATTCCAGCATAAAAAGTTGGCTTGGGTTTATAATAACCGAGTATTTTACTTTGTTTAGACAACTGTAGGAAAAGAATCTGACAGATTGCTTAACGAAAATCGTTTTAATAACCTGATCTAATTAAAATTATAATAATCAGGTTAAATTATTTAAAAGAATGAGTATCTATTAACATGCTTATTCATGCATCATTGAGGTTTGTTTTATGAGGATTTTATCAACGAGTTTTGTTTTTATAATCTGTGTCACACTTATTGGTTGTACTAGCGGCAATCAAGTTAATGGGCGTAGCTTAAAAGCTGCTAACCGCTCAGTCAGTCGAATTAAAAACCGTTTACCTACTGAGAAACGCATAGAATTTGAGGTGTCTTACTGGACCTTGCGTGACTCTATAAAGACAAAAAGTGATTTTCTGGACACTATCCATGGCAAAACACCAGAAGAAATCATTGAATTAGGAAAAGATGTTTTTCAAACCCGTAAAAATTCAGGTTTTAAAGACTATGTCCAATATAACAACTGGGATCAAATGATTACCCAGTTTACTGAACAAAGAATTGATCAGGGTAAAAATTCAAAGACTCCTCGCCCGCCACGAAATGGCAGCGTTTTATATAGACTTTAAAAATAGCGTAGAGACGTTGCATGCAACGTCTCTACCTTAACCTCTTGGTATTTGTAATACCTGACCAATCCGCACCTGATTACTGGCCAGAGCGTTAACAGACTTTATTGAGCGCATGCTCACCCCATACTGCTGAGCTATCCCCGACAAGGTCTCCCCACGAGAAATAATATGTTTTTTACTGGCATTTAACGCAAAGTAAGTATCCGCAGGTGCATGTTGCTCAAAATAACCAACCACCCCTTTAAATATGGCCTTCGCCATTTTAGCCTGATGCTTACTACTCTTTAACTTACGTTCTTCATATGGGTTTGAAATAAACGCAGTTTCTACCAGAACAGATGGAATATCAGGTGATTTCAACACCATAAAACCCGCTTTTTGCACATCATCTTTATGCAAATGCCCTATGGATTTAAAGTTTCTCAAAATACTTCCAGCCACATCCTTACTTGCTTCTTTGGTTGCTGTTTGGGATAAATCCATCAACACCGTTGCCAGCATATCGCCTTTATCAGCCAACGATAGCCCACCCACCAAATCAGCCGAGTTTTCCTGATGCGCTAACCATCTGGCCGCTTCACTTGAAGCACCACGATTAGATAAGGTAAAAACAGAAGCGCCTTTAACTTTTGAATTTTTAAAGGCATCAGCATGAATAGAGACAAAAAGATCTGCTTTTGCGGCACGCGCTATTTTTATACGCTTCCTCAACTTAATATAATAATCACCTTTACGCACCATAACAGCCTTCATGCCAGGTTTTTTATTGATCAACACTTCAAGTTTCTTGGCAATTGCATAAACCACCTTTTTTTCCTGAGTGCCTTTTGGTCCATGTGCACCAGGATCTTTACCTCCATGCCCTGCATCAATGGCAACAATAATATCTCTGGATTTATTGGCGATAGTCTTGGTAACTATTTTTCTTGACTGAACCCTTTTATTCTTTGTATTAGCTACAATTTGTTTTTTGGCAAATAAATCGACAACTAAACGGTGTCCTTGTGATTTAGCAGGCTTCAAAGCAAAGCTTTTAGGCGTCACCGCTTGTTTTAAATCGACAACGACTCTTAAGTCTTTCTTATTACGAGAACCCGTGCGTACACGACTAAATAAAGCGTGTTTCTTAGGTGGCTGGGCAAGCGGTTTTAATAATTTAGTATCTTTAAAATCTATCACTAGCCGGGCAGGGTTTGCCAATAAGAAAACCTGATGCACTGCTGGTGTAGTCACATCAAAGACCATTCGAGTACGTTCTGCTGAGCTCCAATAGCGCAAGGAATCAACCCTTACCTGTTTCGCCTGGGCAGTAACCGCACCCATCAGCAAAAGGCAAACAACAAATAACCTTAAGAATTTAAACATTTCTAATAACCTTAATAACATTCTTGTTTAAATTATAGCACTATGTCTTTGTTTTTCCAGTTTAGTATTAATTTACCAAGCAATATTTCCGACCTTACTTTTATACAAACAACGCGTCCCTCGCCTTCGGTCTCAATTGATAACTCAATATCTGGTTCGGGTAAAAAACCCTCCCCTAGTTTAGCCCACTCAATAAAACATAAACTTTGCTGATCTAAATAATCCCGAATACCAATCCATTCCAGCTCTTCCGGATCTTTTACCCGGTACAAATCAAAATGAAAAACCAGCCTATTTCCAATGTTATATTCTTCAACCAAGGTATACGTTGGGCTTTTTACTGCCCCTTTATGTCCAGCCGCCCTTAACACACCCCGGGTTAAAGTCGTTTTCCCTGCCCCTAGATCACCGTTAAGAAAAACCAGACATTTTTCTGGTAAAACCCGCCATAATTCAGAGCCTAATAACTCTGTTTCCTGTTCATTTAATAATGTTATTTTCATCTGTTTATCAATTGTTTAATAAATGGCATTAAGTCACTAGCCAGCAAACCTCTCTCTCCATCCCGTGCAGCCGCCAAGTCAGCAGCTTCTCCATGCAGAAAAACCGCTGTAGTTGCCGCCTGGGATAAAGACAGTTTTTGCGCAAGCAAACCCGCCACCATACCAGCCAGCACATCGCCCATTCCACCACTGGCCATACCCGGATTTCCAGTTGTGGAAAGCATGATCTCCTCAGTATTAGCAAGCAGTGTCCCTGCACCTTTTAAGACAACCACACCTGCAAAGTTTTCTTGTAACTGAGAAACTGCAGCAAATCTGTCTTTAGCAATCTCATCAGTTGTACAATTCAGTAATCGTGCCGCTTCCCCTGGGTGCGGTGTCAACACCCAATTATCTCTACTCACTGGTGTTTTAGCCAATAGGTTAAGCCCATCCGCATCCACCACCAAAGGTAGATCAGACTCAATCACCCGCTCAAATAAATCTTCAGCCCATTCAGATTGACCTAAACCAGGCCCAATAACTACCGTAGTAGCTTTATCCAATAAAGGCATCAACTCATCCGCATCTTCAATACCGTGACACATTAATTCTGGTCTGGCCATATTGATATAACCTGCATGACTGCTACGGGTCGCGACTGAAACCAGGCCAGCACCAATACGCAGTGCAGCTTCAGCGGCTAATCTAATTGCACCAGAAAAACCAGCCTCCCCTCCTATCAGCAACACATGCCCCTGACTGCCTTTATGTGCACAACGATGTCTTTTAGCCAATAGCGGTTGAGAAATTAGTCGTGATGCGCAAGTAAACGTCTGAAGAATTTTCTCTGGAACATCTAAGGACGAATAAGCAATCTGCCCACAATGTTCTGCAGCAAACCCTGTAAACATGCCTTGCTTAAGCCCAATAAAACTGACCGTCCACTGTGCTTTTACTGCATTCCCCATGACACAGCCGGTATCGGCATTCAAGCCCGAAGGAATATCGACCGATATAACAGAACAATCGCTTTCATTAATCCGACTAATTGCTTCAGCATAGACACCGGAAACTTCTCGACTTAAACCAGTCCCCAATATTGCATCAATAACTAGACAATGAGTTATTCTAACCGTGTTATTAAATGCTATTGCAATGCCACCAGCCTGAATAAAATCTTGATAGGCTAGCTGAGCATCCCCTTTCAACGCTTCTGGTCTGGCTAAGTAATAAACCTTAACTTCAAATCCAGCTAATATTGCAAGCTGGGCAACAACATAGCCATCACCCGCGTTATTACCTGCCCCACAAAAAATAACAAGTTCACTGCTAGGGAAATGTTTTTTAATTAAATCAAACACGACTTGTCCAGCTTTGCGCATTAAATCGATCCCGGGAATGGCATATTCCTCAATCGCCATACGATCCATTTCTCTTACTTGCGCAGCCAAATATAATTTTTCAGGTAACTTTTGCATGGATTTAGTTAAAATAGATAAATCTAATCCCCTATTATATTTCCTATAGCCTCATGCACAAAATCAACTCGACAAAAAACACTGAGCTTGCGCTTAAAATTAAGCAATGGGGTGAAGAACTTGGTTTTCAGCAGCTTGGTATCAGTGATACTGATTTACAATCAGCTGAACAGCATTTACATGAATGGGTAGACAAAGGCTTTCATGGCGATATGGACTATATGCACAAACATGGACTAAAAAGAAGCCGACCAGCGTTATTGCTTGAGGGTACTGTCAGCATAATCTCAGTACGCATGGATTACTTACCTGAAACAGCTGAACAAATGAATCAGGTCTTAGACAATCCAGTTTCGGCATTTATCTCTCGCTATGCCTTGGGCAGAGACTACCATAAAATTATGCGTAACAAATTACAAAAACTGGCTAATAAGATAGAAACCGAGACCGGCCAGTTTGGATATCGTGCTTTTGTCGATAGCGCGCCAGTATTAGAAAAAGCCATTGCCGAAAAAGCAGGGTTAGGCTGGATGGGGAAGCACTCAAATATAATCAACCGCAAAGCAGGCTCCTGGTTTTTTCTAGGTGAAATTTATACAGATATTCCCCTACCTTCAGACCAGCCAGCATCAGCTCATTGCGGAAAATGTATCGCTTGTATAGATATCTGTCCAACTCAGGCTATTGTAGCGCCTTACCAGGTAGATGCCCGCCGCTGTATTTCATATCTAACCATAGAATTACACGGTTCTATTCCAGAACATTTACGTTCTTCTATAGGCAACAGAATTTATGGCTGCGATGATTGCCAGCTCATTTGCCCATGGAACCGCTTTGCCAAACTTTCAACTGAGAAAGACTATAGTCCTCGGCATAATTTGAACAATAGTCAGTTAACTGAGCTATTCAAATGGACAGAAGATGAATTCTTAAAAAAAATGGAAGGTTCAGCCATTAGGCGCATAGGTCATATCCGCTGGCTTAGAAATATTGCTGTAGCACTGGGAAATAGCAAACCCTCTGCAGAGGCAAGCAA